>Ga0114978_10002139_pt1 | contig 16394 bp, 9 predicted proteins | sample S_140212_EF_Meta_FD_87027 | JGI IMG/M metagenome (GOLD analysis project Ga0114978, IMG submission 87027) | Freshwater microbial communities from Lake Simoncouche, Canada to study carbon cycling - S_140212_EF_MetaG | ecosystem: Environmental > Aquatic > Freshwater > Lake | place: Lake... | reverse complement strand
TCCGGCCACCAGCGGATTCCAAACCACGCGGGTCGGCCCACCCGATCGCCCCAGAACATGCTCGACGGCGGCGACGAAGTCGTCCCGGAATGTCCGCTGGAGCCAGTCGTGCGTGAAGGCACTCCCGGCGAGCACGGTCACCAACCGCTCGCCGTCGCCGTCGCGTTCGGCCACCACCTGAAAGCTTTCGCCGAACCAGACATCGTGCCGGTCCTCACCGATCCGAGAACGGAACGCCGCACGAATCGCGGCGGCGACCGCTTCACGGGGATCCACCGCGCCCGCCGTACGTTCCTTCCTCGGCGGCCTCGCACGTCCGGAACTTCGCCCGCGCAGTGAATTTGAGTGGTTCTCTGCATCCATCCTTGGAACGCCTTCGTGACAACGTCGGCGCGAGTATAGGGGTGCAAGCACTGCTGTCAAACCATGCTGTCAAACCATGCTGTCAAACCGTGCTTGCACGGCACTGGCAGCCCTTCAGCGGCGCTCTCGGCGCCCCGAAGACGCCCATTTTGCTCCCGTGCGCAAAGTGTCTTGCGGGGAGCAGAAGGCCCCCGTCACATCCGGCACACGACGCGCCACAGGCTCAGGCCGCAGCACTCGCGACGACCGCTTCGGCGGGGAGAACACGGTCGAGTTCCTCGTCGACCCCCACGCCCCGCGGCCCCTTCATCGCTGCGGCCCAACCAGCGACCCTCGAGGGCTCCGGGCGCACGACGCGGTCCCCTTCACGACTCCGCCCCGAGCGGGCCCAAGCCTCGGCGTCGTCGGACAAGCGCACGAGAAGACGTTCCACGCCCGATCGGTGTCGTTCGATCCCGTCACGATCGAGCGCCGGCGGGACATGGATCGCCCGGCTGACGACCGCCCGGGCGTGCGACCAGGGACGGGGCACGGCAAAGCGGTCCCAGGTGTTCAATCGCCATGGGCGGTCATACCCCAGCCCCATCGCCACGATCGGGATGCCGAGTGTGCTGGCGAGAAACACGCAGCCCGGCGCCAGCCGACGTCGGGGCCCGCGCGGCCCGTCGGGAGTGATCGTGAGATTGCCGCTGCGGGCCCGCGAGACCAGTTCCCGCAGCGCCGCCGAGCCGCCGTGGAACGAACTGCCACGGACCGTGCCGAATCCCATCATCCGCGCCACCCGTTCGAGGATGTTGGCATCCCAGTGGCGCGAGAGGAGCATCGAGATGTTCGAATGCCCGCGGAGATGGAGGGGAAGGAGGATCCCCTCGTGCCAAAAGACGTAGATTTTCGCCCCCCGGTAATCGGGATGGACAGGATCGACCGTCGGATCAGCGAAGTCGACCCGGTAGTCGAGGGTCCCCATCCAACGACCGATGACCGCGGCAGTTGCCAGCGACGCGGCACCGATGGCCAATGGCGAGGTGATCTTCACGCTCGGAATCCCTTCCTGATGTCCCTCGAGGGCCGCGTGCTCCGCCGCGTCCCGTGCTCATGATCCTGCCCACGCCCCTGTTGTCGGCGTCTCGTCCGGTCCGACGTCAATCTTCGTACCAAACCCCCTCGAACACCTCCTCCGCAGGGCCGGTCATGAAGACAGGCCCCTTCCCCGCCCACTCGAGCTCCAGTTCACCCCCCGGCAGTTCGGCCCGGATCCGTTCGCCGGTTCTGCCGCAGAGAACACCCGCCACGCACACCGCCGAGGCCCCGGTACCGCAGGCCTGGGTGATCCCGCTACCACGCTCCCAGGTGCGCATCCGCACGCGCCCCCGGTCGAGAACCTCGACGACATGGACGTTGACGCGCGCCGGAAAGAGCCTGTCGGTCTCGATCCGCGGACCGAACTCGCCGAGGGGCACCGCGGCGACGTCACGGCACCAGAAGACGACATGGGGATTCCCCATCGACACGCATGTCATCCGCGGATCGAAGCCGGCGGCTTCCCACCACGCTTCCGCTTGGGGCAGCCCTGAGCAGGGCAACTCCACGACCCGCTCCCCCGGATGATCGACCGGGATTTGTGCGGGGGTGAGGATCGGCTCCCCCATGTCGACGCGGACGCGCGACGAGCGTCGGCCGGTCGGATCGACGACAAGTTCGAGCACGCCCCGGCCAGTCTCGATCCGCACCGGCCCAGCCGGCGCGTAACCGCGTGACACGACGAGGTGGGAGACACACCGCACGCCGTTGCCACACATCTCCGATTCACTTCCATCGGCATTGAACATTCGCATCCGTGCGGCCGCCACGTCCGAGGGCTCGACGAGGATCAGCCCATCGCCGCCGACGCCCCGATGCCGATCCGAGATCCGTCGTGCGAGGGCCGGCGGATCGGACGGCACGGCGACAGAAAACCCGTCGATGTAAACGTAGTCGTTGCCGAGTCCGTGCATCTTCACGAAGGGGAGTTTCGCGCTGGTCATGGCAGTCCGTCGGGTGGTGAAATGCGGGGAGCCGGAGGGGCCGGGGGAGTTACCGGCGCAGCAACACTGTAGCCGCCGCTCACGCCGCCAGCACCCGCCACGGGGGTGAGCGCCGGCACGGATGCGGGGGCCGCGGGCGGCAGGGAGCCGCCGGGGCTGGAGATCGGCGAGAGAAACCCTGCCTGACGGCCGCTGGCCGGGCCCCGCAGGGCTCCCGGCGGCGGTGGGGGAACGGCGGTGTCGCGGGCTCGAGTCTGCGACTGCCACTGTTGCAGGGCCGCGGCGAGCGTGGGAAAAGCCTCGCTCTTGATGTCGGGATTGGCGAGGGGGCCATCGACATGGATGAGGAGGAAACTGCCACTCGCCCCGCCGAGCATCGATTTCATCGCCGGCAGCTGCGCCTGCGAATCCCCCATGATCGATCGGAAGGTGAGGTGGACGACCGAGTCAAACTCGAGCTCGCCGCTGCCGACGAGGCTGATGGCATCGCCGGAGAGTTCGATGTTGTCGAGGTAGGCACGCGGCCCCTCGACGCGGAAATCGATGACCGATGATCCGAAGGCGCGCAGGTCGGGAGCCTTCACGCGAAGAACTTTCAGCATCGCGAGGACGACGGGGAGCTCGTAGATGTCGGCATCGCGGAGCCGGACCTGCCCCCGACCGACGAGCGAATGGGGGCCGGCCCGCGATCCGGAGAGCTCGAGCACACCGAACACGCGCCCCTTGTAGGGCCGTGCCCCTCCGGCCAATCCGCGCCCGGTGTCGGCCGTGATCCGTTCGAGATCGGCATCCGAGAGCGATGCGGCAAGGGTGAACCCACCGCCATCTCCGGCGACGACGTTGCCGTCGAGGGCGAGCGTCCCGCCGGCGAGCCGGGCGAGGAGACGACGAGGCTCCCCTTCCCCTTCCCGCGCCGCCGACGCGCCGAACCGGACACCCGCGGCGTCGATCGCCAGGGGGCCCTCGACGGCGGTCAGCTGGACTCCGCGACAGATGGCGCTGTCGATCCGCATGTCGCCGTCGCAGCGCCATGCCCTGCCGTCGCTCTGGCCGCGGAGGTGGACGCCGCCATGGACGTGCTCGAGCGGGGCGCCGATTTCGAGCGAAGCCTGCTCGAGGTCGAGCTGCATGTCCCACGATGCCGCGGCGGGACCGGGACGTCCCTCTGCGGTCGATTGCGTGGAATAGATGTCGAGGGCCCCGTCGACCGAGAGCAGGCCATGGGGATGAACGGCCGCGATGGCCCGTCGCAGCGAGGCAGGCATCGCCTCGAGGACGTCGTGCTCGGCACGGAAACGATCGGCGGCCAAGCGGGTGAAGGACACATGCCAACCGCCGTCGGGGAGGAACCGGCAGATGCCGTCGGTGGCCACGGTGGTGCGGGCATGGCGGCCGCGCACCCCACCGAAGCGGAGCAGGCCGTCCTTCCACTCGAGATTCCCCTTGAGTTGCTCCAGGCGGTAGGGGAACCAGGACGGTTCGATCGACACCGTGTCGCCGTGCGGCGTCGCCCGAACCTCGACGGTCGTGCCGCGGGCCCGGATGGCATGACGGATGGTGGCCTGGAAGTCGACCATCCCCCGGGGATCGAGATCGTCCCAGACGTTGCGGGCGCCGCGGGGCAGCGCGTCGCGCAGTTCGCGTTCGACGACGACCCCCTGTCCGGCCAACTCGAGGGTCAGTTCCCCGTCGTCGGCCCCGCGGGGCACCAGCCCACCGGTGCAGCGCACCGTGCCCGTGTCATTGCTGCCCACGATGTCCTTGATCGTCCAGGTGCCATCCTGCATCCGCAGGCTCCCCTGGACCTTGGTGAGCGGATAGGGGAAGCCGGTGTAGTTCATCGAGCAGTCAACCAGCCGGATCCCCAGGGTGTTTGAGTGACCGGTGGGAAAGCGGGCGTCGCGTTCATGACGGAAGACGAAATCGAAGACGCCGGCCGCCCGCAAGGATCGCACGATCGCCTGGCTCCGCGCGGGCATCGCGGCGAGCAGGCCGTCATCGACACGCATCGCATCCCCGCGGACCTCGAGCGCACCGGCCGTTCCCTGGGGCGTCGACCGGAACGCCCCCTCGATGTGGACCGGACGGCCGCCGGCCTGCCCGGTGAGGTGGATCGCCACCGCCCCGCCGTCGACGACCACGGTGCCGACGGTGCGGTCGACGCGGTACGGAAAACGGTAGTGGGTCAGCGAGGCGTTCCGGCAACGGACCGAGACCTTCGGATCGATCGCGCCTGCGCGACGGGTGAACTGGGCCCGCAGATCGATCTCACCGGCAGGGAGGAGCCGGCTCCACTGCACCTTCCACGTATCGGGAAGGAGGCCCTCCCATTGCCGGTCGACGACGAGCCGCTCCGCCTCGATGAGGAGGTCGAAATCGGCGTCGCCGCTCCATCCGGCCAGCCGACCCGACCCACGGAGAAGCGCCGAACCGGTATGGGCCTCGAGCCGCTCGCAGCGCACGCCCGTCCTGTCGGCAACGAAGGCCGCCGAGATGTCGCGGAGCGGAAAGGGGAGCGAGGCATGTTCGTAGCGCCCCGACTCCAGCCGCGCGGCCACCGTCGTCTGGGTGGCGCCGAGATCGCGGAGGGAGCCGGCCGCCCGCCAGCCGAGGTCGATCCGACCCCGGAGGCCACTCCCGAAACGCCGGACTTCGGCCGCCCGCTCCGCCGACGCGATCGACTCCGCCTCGGCCGCGACCAGATGCGTGAGGCGGGGGGCGACGTCGATCGATTCGATGGCCCCGGTGAGATCGAAGCCACCGGTGGCGGGAACGACTCTCCCCTGGACACTCGCCCGATCGAACAGATCGCCGTCGGCGCTGCCACGGACCGCGACGGTGTCGTTGGCCTCTGGCTGGAGGTCGACCTGGACGCGGCGGAGCGTCGTCCGGGCCTGGAGCCTGAGGTCATCGACCAAGAGCGTGCCATCCTCGACACTCACCGGCACCATCGTCCCGCCTCCGGCACGCCCGGCCAGTCGGGAGATGTTCCATGCCCCTTGATGATGCCGCACCACATGGACGACCGCCCGACGGACACGCACGGAGGCGATCTTCGGAGTGCCAGCGGAGAGATCGGTAAGCGTCGTCCCGCAGGCCAGCCGCACTTCGTCGATCCAGACCAACTGCCGCCACTGCTGGGGCATCTTCGGGTCGGTGAGCGAGACTCCGCGGAGGACGAGCCCCTCTCCGGAGACGACGCTCGCCCCCTGCACCTGGACGACGAGATCGGGAAACTCCCGCGCCAGCCGCGCCTCGGCGCGGATCCGCACCTCCTCGCCAAGTCGGTTCGAACCGATGGCGACAGCGGCGATCACCGCGGCGACCGTGACGGGCACGGCCCAGCGCACGACCGTCCAGAGCGTGTCGGAGAAGCGGTTCAAGGGATGGGGCGCAGGGGACTTCCGGCCGGGACTGATGGCCGGGAACGGGTCGATCGGGGGCGGGAGGGTACGTGCCCGGGAAACCCGGGGTCAACAGCCCCTCAGGCCCGGTTCTCCCGCCAGCCGGCCGGGGCGAACGCCCCGGATTCCGTGAACCACGCCACCTTGCTATAGTGCCGGTCCTCACATGCTGTTTCCGGGGGGAAGCAGCGTGGATTTCCCCAACATTTACGCAAGTGAGATCGCATGAACGCGCCTGAGCACTCCACCCACTCCTCCGCCGACGCCGGTTCGCCGGCGGGCGTCAACGCCCAGCGGCTCCTCTGGGCAGGTTTCATGGCGATCGCGGCCGCGGGGGTCGGCTTCTCCATCCGAGCCGGCATTCTCGGCCAGTGGGCCGAACAGTACGGCTTCACCCAGACCGAACTGGGTGCCATCACCGGGGGTGGTCTGACCGGCTTCGGCATCATCATTCTCATCTCCAGCCTGATTGCCGACCGGATCGGTTTCGGGCGACTGATGACCGCCGCGTTCGCGACCCACATCGTGTCGGCCGTCCTCACCCTGGCGGCCGGCGCCGCGTATGCCTCGGGAGGCAAGCCCGCGGCCTACTTCTGCCTGTTCTGGGGCATGTTCCTGTTCGCCATCGGTAACGGCATCGCCGAGGCGGTCGTCAATCCGCTCGTGGCGACGCTCTTCCCCAAGGACAAGACCCACTACCTCAACATTCTCCACGCCGGATGGCCGGGCGGCCTGATCCTCGGCGGTCTCGCCAGCTACTTCATGACCGGCGGCAGCGGCTCGAAGCCGGTCGCTTGGCAGGTGCAGATCTCGCTGTTCCTCATTCCGGTCGCGATCTACGGCCTGATGCTCCTCGGCCAGCGGTTCCCGAAGAGCGAGGCAAGCACGTCGGGCATCTCCTACCGCGACATGCTCGGGGAACTCGGCATGCTCGGGGCCGCGGTGATCTGTGCCTTGCTCGTGCTGTTCTTCAAGAGCGATCTCCAGTTCCCGCTTTGGCTCGCGGCTGCCGCCGGCGCGGCCCTGCTCGTGGGCTTCGGCGCGGCGACCGGCTGGAAGATCGGCTATCCGATGCTCGCCTTCCTCCTCGTCATCCACGCATTGGTCGGCTATGTCGAGCTCGGCACCGACTCCTGGATCGGCAAGATCACCGGCAGCATCATGGCCAGCCCGGCCAATGGCCTGCTCCTCTTCGTCTACACCTCGGCGTTGATGTTCATCCTCAGGTTCTTCGCCGGCCCGATCGTCGAGCGGATCTCGCCGCTCGGTTTGCTCGCCCTGTCGGCCCTTCTCGGAGCCCTCGGTCTGACGCTCCTCGGCAACGCCGAGGGGGGCGTGATGTGCATCGTGGCCGCCACCGTCTACGGCATCGGCAAGACCTTCCTCTGGCCGACGATGCTGGCCGTGGTGAGCGAGCAGTTCCCCAAGGGGGGCGCGATCACGATCGGCGCCACGGGTGCCGCCGGCATGCTCTCCGCGGGGCTGCTGGGTGGCCCGGGCATCGGATTCTTCCAGGATCAGAACGCCTCGCAGAATCTCAGGCAGGCCGACCAGGCGGTGTACGAGCGGTACAAGTCGGACAAGGAAGGGGAGTTCCTCTGGCTGAAGTCGGTCGGGCTCGACGGCAAGAAGGCCGCCGTGCTCGAAGACGGTGGCAAGGAGGCCCAGCGTGCCCTCGACTTGATGCGTTCCGACAAGGCCACCAACCCCAAGGCGGTCGCCGAGCAGGAGAGCCTCGTGAAGTGGTGGGATACCGCCGCGGCGACGGCGGCCACCGACAAGAAGCTCGTGGAAGCAGCCGGGCTGTTCGGCGGACGCCAAGCCCTCAAGCTCACGGCGCTTGTGCCGGCGGCGATGCTCCTCTGCTATCTCGCCCTGCTTGGCTGGTTCAAGTCGCGCGGTGGCTATCAGGCCCGCGGCGTCCATCACTGAACGGGTTGAGCCCGGCCTCCCGGGGCCGGGGATTGATTGAGCCCGGCCTCCCGGGGCCGGGGATTGATTGAGCCCGGCCTCCCGGGGCCGGGTTGGTGGCGCCCGGCCATTCGATCGACTGACGCCCGGCACTTCCCAGCGGGAGTGCCGGGCGTTGGCGTTTCAGCAGGCGTCTTGGCCGGGTGAAACAGCGGGGCAAAGCTCGATCCTCCCGGACGAGCTGACACTCCCCCGCACGCCACCCGGGAGGCAGATCGCGGCCGCTTGCCGGCGCTCGGCCGCGGCAAGCAGGGCCACGAGGCGGGCATAGTGGGCAGCCGTCATGTCGCGCTCCGGCCAGCCCTCCTGCCGCCACAGGGCCACGAACACCCCGGCGAGAAGATGGGGATCGAGGTGAGCCAAAGCAGCGGCATCGAGGCTGACAGCGCCGTCGGCCAACCGGCGGGCGTGACGATCGAGGAGGTACCCGGCCGCGCTGTCGAGGGCCGCCGAGACAAGCCCCGCCTGTTGCCCAAGGCGGACAAGTGCCTCGGTGGCCGCGGGCCACGCCCCCGCCTCGACACGCGGCAACACCTCATGCCGGAGCAACGCCCGGGCGAAGCGGGGATCGGCATTCGACGCATCCTCGCGCCACGAGCGCCCCCGATCGACGAGAAAGCGACGGAGTTCACGCCGGCGGACGCCCAACAGTGGCCGGAGGAGGGCCACGCCATCGATGAACCGCCGGGCGGATTTCATTCCCGAGAGCCCAGCCACCCCCGTCCCACGCAGCGCCCGATGGAGGACGGTCTCGGCCTGATCGTCGGCCGTGTGGGCCACGAGCAGATGCCTTGCCCCACGCTCGTGTGCGATCCGTCCGAGCCAGCCATAGCGGAAGCGCCGGGCGCGGGCCTCGAGCCCCTCGCCGCCGTTCCCCGTCGCTCCCCCCACGCCGAGCCGCTCCGTCGCGACCTCCACACCAAGATCGGCAGCGAGGGCCACGACGAAACGGAGATCGTCGTCGGCCTCGGGCCGCAGGCCATGGTGGGCGTGGGCCACGAGAATCCGCCCGCGCGCTCCCCGCCGGCTCGCCAGTGAGACGAGGGCCACGAGCAGGGCGACGCTGTCGGCTCCCCCAGAAACGCCAACAAGCACCGGCCAATCCCACAATCCCTGCTTCGGCAGGGCCGCGGCGAGCGTTTCGAGAAGGTCGTCGGGGGGTTCGTGCGGGGGGCCTGCCATGACTGCCTATTTTGCCGCCCCGGCCCTGCCGGCCGCCATCCAAGCCTCGAAACCGGCCCACGCATGGCGGAAGGCGATCTTCCACCACGCTCCCCTCACGGCTACAGTCCCGGCCCATCCGGCCCCGGCCGCCCTCCGTGCGGTTGTTCCGGAATCCACCCCCGAGGGATCTCGCATGTGCCCCGCCCACGCCGTCGCTGAAGCCGGTTCCCGGTCATCGCGCCGCCCGTTTCTGGCTGGTGTCTGCCTGGCCATCGCGTTGCTGGTGCCGGTGGCCTCCGGTTGTTCCACGCTCCTCACGGCAGCCTATCTCATTGCCCCCCAAGACACCCCGGCGGAATACAAGGGCCTCAAGGGGAAGCATGTCGCGGTGATCTGCAAGCCGATCGTCGAGCTCGAGTTCAGCGACGCCGGATCCTCCCGCGAACTTGCCGGCACCGTCGGCGCGCTGATCGAGAAGAGCGTCCGCAAGACTCGCGTCATCAGCCAGGACGAAGTCGCCCGCTGGATCGACGAGAACTCCTGGATTGACTACCCCACCGTCGGCAAGTCGCTCGACGCCGACATGGTGGTGGGGATTGATCTCGAATCCTTCCGCATGCACGAGGGCTCGACGCTCTACCGAGGCCGCGCGAGCTTCACCGTCCGCGTGTTCGACGTCGCCGAGAAGAAGGTCGTGTTCACGAAGCGTTACGACGACTTCAGCTTCCCGACCGACGGTGCCATGCCGGTCAGCGACCGCAGCGAAGCGCAGTTCCGCGCCATGTTCCTCCAGATCCTCGCCCAGCGGATCTCGCGAAACTTCCACGCCTACGACAGCCGCGAAAGCTTCGCCGACGGCAACCTGACGTTTTAGCCTTAGTCGCCAGCGTCTGGCGGTCAGAGGTTCTTGAGATTCCGCTTCGGCTTCGGCGGACCAAGCTTCCGCTTCTGATCGTCCGAAGGGGGCGCCGGCACGTTGTTATTGTTTCCGGCGTCGGCCATCTGCGGCGTGTTCACCCCGGTGAACCGCTCCGTCCACCGATACCCCAGCGGAGTCCGCAACTCCGTGGCGGCTACTTGTGCCCACGGGGTGCCGGCGTGGTCGCGAACCACGCGTTCGAGGAGTTCCGTGGCCTGCTTGGCAAGCTTCTCCGTCTGTGATCCGACGGTGACCTCCTCGCTCGGCTCCAACTGCCAGGTATCGCTCTTCTCGTCCTGGAACTTCATCCCCAGCTTGGCTTGGGCGAGCATCTGGTTGTAGGCATCGGTCCGGACCTTTGACGCGAGCACCCGCCCGAGCGCCAGATCGTAGCCCGCCTGCCAGCGTCGTTCCTTGATCGCTTCTCGCCCCGGTGCTCCGGCGGTCAACGTGGCGTGGAGCGCGTCGATCCTTGGCTGGGCCCTGGCCGCCACCTTCTGGGCGTCGGAGAGGAGGGCCGCCAGTGCCGCATCGTCCCGCCGGGGGAACGTCATTACCGGAGACTCCATCGGCTGGATCTCCGTCGACCGTGCCGCCTCGACGAGCGCCTTCTTAGCCGCGTTGGCCGTGATGTCCTGCTGGAGCTTCGCCGCAGCGACGTAGTCGGGCTGGTAGGCCTGCATCACGTCGGGATCGAAGAAATAGCGAATCTGGGACGCCATCGGCCCCACCATCTGGTTGGTAACCCGGCCCCGCTCACCGCTGTTGGGATGAACGCGGAAGTAGATCCCGCCAGTCTCCGCGCAGAGCTTGGAAAGGCTGAACGGCCCGAAGCCTGAATCGATCGCCTCGTCCTCGCGGGCGCCACTGCTGACGCGCACCACTTCGGGATAGAGCGTCTCCGGCCCCTGTTCGATCACCGCCCACTGCTCGGGGTCGCCTTGGTCGAACTTGGGGTCGAACTCGACATACTTCATCCGCACCTCCCGCATCCCGAACGGCGCCGGAACACCGACGACGTAGACGGGGATGCCGAGCTTGCGGCAGTACTGCGCTGTCTGGTCGGCGAGTTGCTGGTCATTCCCCACCTCGTCGGTGAAGGCGACGACCATGACATTCTTCTTCGGTGCGGAGGTGCGGTAGATCCGAGCGGTGTCGGCCGCAGCCCGAATCGCCGCAAACGTCATCTCCACCCCGGAGTCGTCGACCGGCACCGCGTCGATCGCCTTGATCACCTCGGCAACGTCGTCGGTCGGTTTCTTGGTGATCAGCGACACGCTTTTCCCGAACGCGACCACGAGATTTTCGAGATCGGGGCGGTGTCGCTGGGTGCGGTCGGCGCCGAGCTCATGGAAAACGCGCTCCAATCGACTGGAGATCTCCTTGCGCTGTGCAGAGAGGCTCACCGACTGGTCGAACACCCACACGACGACCGTCGGACGCTGCCGAAGCGAAGCATCGATCTCGGCAGTCAGGCGGTCGACCGCGCCCGACGCGCCGCTGGTGGTCGCGCCGACCGCCCCCCGAACGACGATCGTCTCGTCCATCTCGGTGGCGGTGGGAAGCTCGTCGAGCGGATCGATCTGGATGTCACCGACGAGCTCCGGACTGGGCTCGACTGGCGTCATCGAAACGGTGTCGAGGACGGGGGCGAGCGACTGGGCCACGTCGGCTGACTGATCATCGCCGGCCGCGCCGGTCTCCTCCGGCATGTCGCTGACGATCATCTCCTGCGGGGCCAGATCGACCTCTTCGTCGCGCTCGAGGGGCGTCTCGATGACGGTCACCGCCGGGCGCGCTGCCGGTGGCGTGGCTACGCCAACAAGGGCGAGCGTGAGGAGGAGCACAACATGGAGCACGAGGCTGGCAGCCAACGCCGGCAGATCGCGGGCGAGCAGCGCAGAGGTTGCCATCACTCCATCGTCGGGGCCGTCCGGATCCTCCGGGGCTCCGTCTGCTGCGGTGTGGCGTGCCATGGGTTCCCCTCTGCGTGAACGTCCTGGCCCTCCGCGGAACGGGGCTGGATCCAGCGTCCATTCTACCCAATCCGCCGGGGAAAGACCCGATCCGGACCATTTTCCCCGCCGCTGGCCGACTCCGTCACGCCATCAGGGGAGGCGAAGGTCCATTCCAGCCACGAGGAGAGCGGGGCTGCGGAGTTGGTCGCGATTGGCCTCCCACAGCCGGCCGGCCATGGCCCGGTCGCCATAGAACCGCTCCGCCAGGCTCTCGAGCGATTCACCCGGCCCCACTCGGACCCGCGCCGGGCGGCTCGCCGGCTCGATCGGCGCCCCCGCGCCGGCAAGTCCCCGCTGCCGTGCCGCGGGAGGAACCCAGGTGGGGGGAATGCGGAGCGAAAGCCCAATCGGCAAAACCGCCGGATCGGTCAGCCGATCGCGGTTGGCCGACCAAATCGCCTCCGCAGCGCCGGGATGCCCGTAGAGACGGGTCGCGATCGAGGTGAGATCGTCGCCGTCCCGGATTGTGTAGGTGCCCGGAGCGGCCGAAGGGGCGGCCACTGCCGTCGGCAGTCCGGTGGACGCCGAAGAGGCCGTGAAGGCCGGTGCCGACGGGATCTCGGCCGAGACGGTGTGGATCACCCCTGCCCCCGGCATGAGCCCCCCCGCCAACGTCGTCACACCATCGCGCGCAGGCGTGCTCACTGCCAGCGGAGCCGGCGCGGCGACGTCGAGGAGCGGGGGCGGCGGCACATCGAGGGTTGAGCGGTAGGTGCTGTTGAAGGCGGGAGGGGCGAGGGACAAATCGGCAGGCGACGCCGGAAGGACGTTCGGAGGGGGCGGAGGAGAATAGCCGGCCGAGGGAGCCTGGAGTTCGTCGGCCGGGAGGGGAAGGCTGACGGCCTCCTGGGGAGTGGCCAGATCAGGACCCTCGGCGACCGCAGAGCGGGTGTCGGGGATGCAGTATCCACCGGCCCCTGCGGGGCCCACAGCTGAAACCGGCCCCGCCCCCGCCCAGGCTGCGGGGCCCGCCGGCGATGATGCCGGCGCCGAAGCTGCCGCGACGCCGCTAACTCCTCCCAACTGGGCCTCGACGAGCCGGGTGGCCATCGGCGCCGCAAGAGAGACCCCGGTCACGACCATCACCAACCCCGTCAGGAACCTGGCAGTGCGCATCATTGTTCCGGTGTCCCCGAGGCCTCGTGCGGTCAGCGAGCCATCCGGAAAACTCTAGCCCCTCAAATGTTGGGACGTGGCCCGACCGGAGCGCAGCGCGACTTCAATCCCCGTCGGCCGGGGTGCCTCGACCCGCATCGTCGGTAAAGTCGCAGGCCCCGGGGGACAATCCGCCCCCCGGGGCCAACCGATCTCAGGCGGTGCCCGCGGCACGAGAAGCCGCTGCCGCTGCACCGGCGGGCGCCTCGGCAAACCACCGCTGCAGCCAGAGCACGATCGGGGAGGCGATGTAGATCGTGCTGTAGGTGCCGGTGATGATGCCCACGAGCATCGTGAAGGCGAAGGCATGGATGCCCGATCCGCCGAACAGGAACAGAATCAGGGTCGCCAGGAACGCCGTGCCGGAGGTGAGGACGGTGCGGCTGAGGGTCTGGTTGACCGCCTTGTCGATCATCGGGGCGGTCACGTATTGCGCCTTGCCCCGCAGTTCGCGGAGACGATCGAAGATCACGATCGTGTCGTTGATCGAGAATCCGATGATCGTGAGCAGCGCGGCGACGACATCAAGGCTGATCTTGAAGTCATCGACGAGCGCCCAACCGAGGAATGGCGCCACGTAGTGCGAGATCGCCAGGCAGGCGACCGCCACGAGGACGTCGTGAATGAGGGCCACAACCGCCGCCAGACCGAAGGCGACGTTCTGGAACCGCAGCCAGACGTAGAGCACGATCATCCCCAGGCTGGCCAGGAGCGCATAAACCGCCGTGACCTTCGTGTTCCCGGCCACCTTGCCACCGATCGAGTTGGCCGAAAAGTAAACCGGCGTGCCGGCTAGATCACTCTTCATTTTCCCGAGGACACGCGCCGTCGTCTCGGCATCCATCCCCGAGGAGAGCGTCCAGATTTCGTACGGCTTCGAGCGGGCCACCGCCCCGGGAGCCTCGATGGCAAACGGCACCGCCCCCACTCCCTCGGCCGCCAGGGTGGCCTCGATCTTCTCCCGCAACGTGGCCTGATTGATCTTCGAGGGGAAGGTGAGCGTCGCGGTCGTCCGGGCGGCTTCGGCGGCCTGTCCTTCGGCAGTTGACGCCGTGGCGACATCCGCAAACGACATCTCATAGGTGAGGAGGCTGTCGGGGAACACCGTCTGGAGCGTCCGCTGCACCTCGGCAGTGTCACGCAGCGACGTGTCGACCTTGAATCGTGGCGACTCCCCGTCGACGGTCACCGCACTCACTGCCGCGTTGGGGAGCGCCTTGACTGCCTCCCGGACGTCGGCAATGTCGGGAGCCTTCCCCGGCTTGAAGGCCACCTGGACGCTCGTGCCGCCGGTGAAGTCGATGTCGAAGAGGCCCTGCCCACGCTGGGCCGCCGCGGCCAGGCCGGCGAGGATGAAGAGCGACGAACCGAGGATCGCCGGCCGCACCCAGCGGACGAACTCGTAGTTCGTCACCCCGAAGATCCGGCCCATGTTGAGCTTACGAATCCAGCCGTTCCGCTCGGCGAGATCGAACATCACGCGGGAGCAGAACACAGCCGTGAACAGGTTGAGGAGGAGGCCGAGGATGAGGGTGACAGCAAAGCCCTTCAGCTGATCGGTGCCGATGAAGAACAGGACGACACCGGTGATGACCGTCGTCAGGTTGGAGTCGAGGATCGTCGAGAAGGCCCGCTGGAAGCCGTTGCGGATCGCCATCCGCAGGGCCGCGCCACGGTCGGTCTCCTCGCGCATGCGCTCGTAGATCAGCACGTTGGCGTCGACCGCCATGCCGACCGAGAGCACGAGCCCCGCGAGGCCGGCAAGGGTGAACGCCGCCTTGATCGAGATCATCAGGGCGACGACGAGGATGATGTTGAGGAGCACCGCGAGATCGGCCACGAGGCCGGAGAAGCGGTAGTAGGCGAGCATGAAGGCGAGAACGACGATCGTTGCCAGGAGCATCGCCCGGGCCCCGGAGCGGATCGTGTCGGCACCGAGCTGCGGGCTGATCCGCTGTTCGCTGATCGGCTCGCTGTAGAGGGCGGCTGGCAGGCTGCCGGCATTGAGGACGCCGACGAGCGACTCGACATCGCGCTGTTCGAAGTTGCCGGTGATCTGCCCGTTCGACGAGATCGTGCTGCGGATCGCCGGAGCGGAGAGGAGGACGCCGTCGAGGACGATCCCCAGCCGGCTGGTGAGACGGTTGGCCGGATCGGGGAGATTGCTGCTGGTGAGGACACCGAACAGGCTGGAGCCGGCCGAATTGAACGAGAAGTTCACGCACGGTGCGAGTGACTGGGGGTCGAAGCTCGACACGGCACGCGTCAGGTAGCCACCGGTGACATCAAAGCGGTCGAGAACGACGAGCACCTGAACGCTGCCGTCGCTGGCCCTGCGGGTCACAAGCCCCTGGTTTTCATCCGCGGAGAACTTCGTCGTATCGAGTTCAATCCACCGCCCGATCGGACCTCCGCCGTCGATGACCGTCTCGCCGACCGACCGCTCACCCAATTCGATGACGCGGCGATGGCGGGGATCATCCCGATTGGCGGTGATCCGGAACTCCAGAACACCGGCGCTCGACACGATCTTTTTGATGAGATCGACCTCCGACTGGTCGACCTCAGGAACGATCACCTCGAGTTGGTCGAGGCCGTAGCGACGGACCGTGACTTCCTTCTGGCCACCCGGATTGACACGGCGGGCCACCGCCGCGACGAGCTTGTCCATGTCGACCGCCGCCGACCGCCCCTCGACCTCAAACTCAAGGTCGAGCGCATCTGCGGCCACGGGAGCTTTTGCGAGCCGGACCTTCGCACCGCCGAAGTCGAGCTTGTCGACGCCGTCGATGAACGACGCCCGAGAGGCGGCGTCGGTGGTCTCGAGCTTCACGCCGATCTTGCCGTCGGCCGTGCGGGTGGCGGTGCCGAGGCGGCCTTCACGGGCCGTAAGAAGCGACTCGATCTTGCCAATCGCATCCTCGACCTGACCGCCGACCTGCTTCGAGCCATCGACTTCATAGACCAGGATCACGCCTCCCTTGAGGTCGATGCCGAGGCGGGGCGGCCACCCCATCGCGATGATCGCCACGCCGGCGACGAGCGCCGTCAGCACGGTGGCGAGTCGCCCCCACATGTCGGAGGCCCGCAGCGCCTTGGCGAGGAACCACGAGAGAATCGTCGGCACGAGAATCGTGAGCAGCGCCAGCAGCCAGACGCCATACCCCACCCGCCACCAAGGGAGAGCGGTGGCTGCCGTGGTGGCAGCGGCGACTTCGGGGGCGGCAGCGACGGCGGCCTGGGCGAGGGGAAGGACGAGGAGCGGAAGCATGGGTCGCAGACTCACTTTCGATGCGGATCGGGATTCGGGAGTGGGGTGGGTACCGGATGGAAAAGTCACCCGCTCGATGCGGCAGACTCCGTCGATCCGTCGAGC
>Ga0114978_10002136_pt1 | contig 16405 bp, 17 predicted proteins | sample S_140212_EF_Meta_FD_87027 | JGI IMG/M metagenome (GOLD analysis project Ga0114978, IMG submission 87027) | Freshwater microbial communities from Lake Simoncouche, Canada to study carbon cycling - S_140212_EF_MetaG | ecosystem: Environmental > Aquatic > Freshwater > Lake | place: Lake... | reverse complement strand
TCTGAAGGCGATGGCTGCCCGGGGTCTTAAGAACTCTCTCCTGATTGCTCCGATGCCGACCGCCAGTACCAGCCAGATTCTGGGATATACGGAATGCTTCGAGCCGATGACCACAAACATCTATGCGCGCCGAACGCTCGCCGGAGAGTTTGTTGTGATTAATCGGTATCTGATGGAGGATTTGATGAGCCGGGGTCTCTGGTCGCAGGAGCTAAAGCAAAAGATCATTGGTCTCAATGGCAGTGTGCAGGGCCTCGACGAGATTCCTGAGGATATTCAGGCGCTGTACAAGACTAGCTGGGAGATCAAGCAGCGCACGCTCATTGATATGGCTGCTGCACGTGGACCCTTCATCTGTCAGTCGCAGAGTCTGAACTTGTTTCTGGAGAATCCTACGTATGCGAAGCTCACCAGTATGCACTTCTATGGCTGGAAGGCTGGACTGAAGACCGGCTGTTATTACTTGAGGACAAAGGCACCTGTGATGGCACAGAAGTTCACAATTGATCCGACCCTTTTGACTACTGCTAAGACAGTTGCAGAAGAGGCTGATGAGGAATCAAATGCTAGCGGAGCAAGTAGCAGTGCTGAGAGTGATGATGAAGATGCAGCCTCGGAGGAGGATGAGCCAGTGCTCTCCGCCGAGGAGAAGAAGAAGGCAGATCGTGCTGCTTTACTCAAGCGTCTAGCTCTAGAGTATGAGGAGTCGCAGAAGGATACCTGCGTTGCTTGCTCTTCTTAGTTTGTTAACTTAATTCCAATCATACCAATGGGTACATTCTGAAATGTAGACACTGATTTGAACTCTTTTTCAAGTGGTTGAAAGTTCTCCACTAGTTTACTACCCATTACGTATCCGATATACTCTCCACCAGGCTTCAGCACACGTTTGAGCTCAGACACAAAGGTTGGGTTTGAAAAAAAGATGTAGTTGTCGGGGCCGACGGTGTCAATGACAGTATCAACAGAAGCTGACTCAGAAGGCCACGTTTTGCATACATCAAAGCACAGATCTGGAGAGACTGCTGGGTCTCTGTCGACGTAGAATACAGTTGCATCCTTTGTCTTGAGTGCATACTGCTTCTTGACGAGCGGTGAATTGCGCATTTCTGTTAGACTGCGACCGTGTCCTAGAATATAGATTGTTGTCATCTACTTGTTGTAGATGTGAACGATTTATGTAGTACAATAGGCTGCAAGTAGTTTATTTTTTGCTAAAGAGGTTTCAAGTACAAACCATTTCTTTGTTTCTATATCCCATTTAGCACCCAATTTCTTGGCTTCTTCCTTCTTTGTGAATGGAACATTTAGATAAATCTTAGAACTGCTAAGTGTGTTAGTTGCTTTTCTTTTATCATAAGGACAACTCTCAAGACCAATTGCCTGATTTGCTAGTTTATCTGCGGCTTCATTTCCAAGAGAATGAATGTCCGATTTGCCCGTATGAGCAGCGATCCATTGAAACCTGACGTTTGGCTTATCTTTGTACAGTATATATACTTTCTTAACTAGTTCCTTATTTGGAATATCATAATTCCAGTTTTCCTTTGCCTGTTTTTCACCATAGGTCGTTGCAGCTTGAATTGCATAGCGAGAATCTGACATAATACAAATCTTATTGCCTTCAAGAATACTGTCTTCAATGATGTCGTAGGTCCGAATAATTGCCCAGAGTTCAGCTGTATTGTTTGATTGTTTTCCTTCAACACACTCGGACAAATTACAAGGATCTCCTTCGCCAAAGTAAATTCCAATTCCTGCTTTTGCATCTGGCATTCCATTATTTGAACAAGCTCCGTCAGTATAGACGTAATAGTCAGGTTCAAATAGTGGTTCAGGTTCCTTTACTTTCATCATCATCTCAAATGCATTTTTTGATACCATTATGTTTACTAATGTAGACGAATGCTATCAATTTTTTTCATTTTTTACGTATCCTCCACCTCAACCCCCACTAATCCGTGGAGCCACTTGATGAACTGTGGCGGCCAGCCCCAGAAACAGCCCGTCTGAGCTCGTCCTGCAATGATTCGCGTGCTCGTATTGGTTCCGTGATTGAGCGCAACGAGAATTTGCTGCGGTGGAATTTCCACAAAGGTCTTGCAGGAAGGAACAAAGTGCTCACCCTCACAGCTGCCGACATCGGGAAACGGATGCTTTTTTGCATACTCCGTATAAAAACAGAAGGATGCTTCGCTCACACGCTGCCGCTGCTCAAGAACCCACGGTGGCACATTGACTGCACTGATACCCTGACGGAGATCGTACATTGCAATCATCGTGCAGCCGACCACATCTGTGTTGGGGTCATTCAGAAGCCAGGCAACGCGTCTGCGAAAGGATGTCTCAGGATACACATCATCGTCATCCATATGAAGACAGATGCTGTGCTTTGCTGCTGCAACCGCCTTGTTTCGCTTGTATCCTACAGCACGCTTCTTCGTCATTGGCACATACGTGATCTCGCAACCAGGAGCACGCTCCTCAAACTTCTTGATCTTGTCAAGAATCATCTTATTGGGATCGTCGCTGTCATCGACGATGACCCACTGAATCTTATTCCGTGGATAGTCTGTGGTCAGAATATTGACGAAGGCGAGATCGATGAAATTTCTGCGATTATACGTGATGGTTAAAACACTGATAGGAGGACAGTTATCAGGTAAAAGACTAGGAGGTAGCTGCGGCTTGACCTTCTTTAGCTTCTTGAGACGCTGTAGAATGCGGTCGCTGACGAGCGCGAGAAACCGATTGTAGCGATCCTCACTGGCATCGATGGCATCCTTGCCACCGAACCGATCGGCTGAGAGCGCGTGCTGGTATGCTCCCTGAATATCTAGAGTTGTGATTCCAGACAGATCCGCAACTAGACCACAGTGTTCCTTGATCGCGTTAACGGGTGTCTTCAAAAATGTCGCATATTTCTTACCGCCAAAGGTTTCCTCGTACACAGGAATTGTATTGATCAGAAGCGATGCACCACGAGCCTCGGCCTGGGCTGCAGTGAAACCGAAGCCCTCCGCTGCACTGATGGCAATGTGGAGGGGAGACTGGAGCGCAAGCTTCTCCATCTCGGCAGATTCCAGAAAGCCACGCTTGACCTTTACAGATGCAGGGAAGTTTCCTGACAAATCAGCTTCTGTTAGTGCTGTCGTGATCACAACAGGACAGTTGTCAGGCCAAAGTGGCAGAAGCTTATTGGCAGCAATGTGCTTATTGATGGAGCCACCGAGAACCCAGAGGGCAGCCTTACTTTCATTTTCGAGCGACTCTATCGGCTTCACGGTAGCCGATTCTATCGGCTTCAGGGGTCCCCGAATGCACCAAGGAATATGCACAGCCTTGCTGGAAAAGTCCTTGACACGACTCTCCTCCTTGACCCAAATCTCCGTAAAAAGTTCCTTGTAGGAATCCCACGCAGGCACGCACCACTCAGGGTTCACCATCCAGATCTGAATGGGTGCCCACTGAATCCATACAGGATGAGGGACCTCAAGATGAATTACGATATCAGCAGGACTCGGCGGCTGGAGAGGATCCTGGCGCACAAACTCAAATTCCTCACCTCCGATATGCTTTAGTGCATTTTCTAACAAGGTTGCATCCTGACTCAGTCCAAATGTATTGGACTGGTTGAATAAAAGAACAACACGACGCATCTGATACGTGATTCCTTTCTATTGTTTAGACCCAACAGAAAACAAAGAAAGGTAAAAAGGCACATAAGATAGAAGACATCCGATGTCTCATAGTTCAAAAATAAGAAATTTAGATTTTTTATCGTGGAAAAATAATCTTGCACCACTTGAAAAGCTTGGATCTGAATTCTACAAGGCAGCTTTAGCAGAGAATCGCCGATTTACCAAAGCACTCGAGGGTTTCAAACAATCAAAGATGTCCCACTACAAGTACAAGACAGATATTCCACCTTGGACCTACAGAGGATTTACTGTAGAGGGTGATGGATGGAGTCCCAATGAGGTCTGGTCTGCCAAGGACTTTCAGATCAAAGTGTGGGATGCAGATATTGATGATCTGACAGGTCTATTCGCTGGAGCAGTCCCTGAATCAGATGGATATGAACGGTTTACAATTAGGATCTATTCATTATCTACAGGTAAACCGACCCTAGTTGATCATCTGAAGATGCCGTGTGGGCCTCAGGTAGCCTGGCTCCCTACTTCAGATCTAGTCTATCTACAATCCTCAAAAGATCTGAACTACGACAGCCTCTGGCTTTGGAATCCTACAACGAAAACATCTAAAGTAATCTACCGTGTTTCTGATCCGATTCAGATTCTGGAGATCAGACGATTGGAAGACGGCTCAGTTGCAGTTCTTGAGAATGACTATGAAACTCAACGTCTAGGATTTGTTTCATCGAGAGGTGTGCACTGGAAAGCAAAAGGCGCAGATATTGTTCTTGTATCTGAATCAGTGTTCTATGTGGATCAGACTGCAAAAGATCCAATCGAGTCGCAAAGTATTCTTGGTGGCTGGACTGTAAAACGATCCTTTGGTCTGAAGACTCTGTATGATCGAGATGAAAAAGCAATCATAACAGTTTGGGGTGAGATTACATCAGATTCACGAGATCCTATGATTCTCTGGATTTCGGATGTCCGCTATGAACCCTATGTAATTAACACAAGGAACTGGTCTCTTTCCAATCCTCTACCGTATCCATTTACAGTCACCTACACTCCTGAACCTGCACCGACCTTTGTTGTACGTCCAGATAAACAGGAAATCAAAGGATTGCTCATTAATGCATATGGCGCTTACGGAATTCCTACAAAAGCAGGTGCTCTCGTTTCGCGCTGGCATCCTCTTCTGAAAGCGGGTTGGGCGATCGCATCAGTTTCAGTTCCCGGTGGAGGTGATCACACGCAGAAATGGCGTGAAAAAGGACAGCGTCGTGGACGTCGAGAGGCGATCGAACGTCTCCGGATTACGATTTTGGACCTTCAGGAGGAAGTAGGAGTGGAGCCAATAAAGACAGTTTTGTACGGTCGATCTGCAGGTGGCTTGTTAGCTAGCAGCACAGCTCTTATGAATCCTGGACTTGTAGGTGGTCTCTATATTGAGAGTCCTTATGTGGATGTGCTGCGTACGATTAGCAACCCTGAGTTGCCTCTTACCTTGCTGGAAACGAAGGAATTTGGTATTGGAACTGATTTTGTTGATTTTGTTGAGACGGCAAGATGGAGTCCTATGGAACATATTCCGAGTGAAGGAATCCCTGACTTGTTTATTTTGGCGCGTACTGATGAACAGGATCTACAGGTGTATCCGTATGAAGTGTTAAAGTTTATTGAGAGGGCTCGAGGGACTAAACAGAAAACTGGAGATGCACTAAAACTTCTACAGATTAGCAAGGGTAGAGGACATTTTGCGACAACAATTAAAACAAGAGAAGAAGACTGCTGGCTTCTAAATAAATATATAGGACATAAGTATACTAAGATGCCTAGTCTTCCTCTTCCTCCTATTAAAACAAATGTAACCTCGGCTGCGGAAATGCTTGGAGATCTCAAGTATGGGCAGTGGCGCAAGAACCGTACTGCCTCTCGTAAGAATCGTACAGAGCGTAAGAACAAGACAAACCGGGCTAACCGCTTGAACCGCAGCAACCGCAACCGGAAGAACCGCAGCAATCGCAATCGTAAGAACAAGACGAACCGTCGCAACCGCCACTGAACTAGTCAAGGATAAGACATCCTGACTGCGTAGATTCAGTAGCAACCCAATTTCTAATAAATCGAGATCTGTGTAAGCTATGAGCTCCATAGACCTCAAGTCCCTTTCGATGCATTGCTGTTCCGTATCCCTTATTGTTTAGCAAATCATATCGCTCAGCGATCTCCTTATTTTTATTAGCCCATTCTGAAACCCACGTATCACGTCCTACTTTTGCAAGAATGGAAGCTGCAGCAATCGGCACGTAGGTTGCATCACCATCAGGAATACACTCATAAGGAATACCTTGGATGAGTGGCTCGAGAATACCGTCAACTAGGAGCACTTCAGGCTCTAGGCCGGTAAAACAAGCAGTCTTTGCACGACGAAAGGACTCTTGATTAGCCCAGGTAGTTCCTTTTTCGTTGAGTTCTGCGGCACTCACTGATCCAACACCCCAATCGACTGCAAGAGCTTGAATGGCCTTTGCAACTTCTGAACGGCGCTTCTCAGACATTTTCTTACTGTCTTTGATTTTCGGTGTCCATTCACGATGCTCATCGGTCCATTCATCTTCAGGTGGCCAGATGACGGCTCCGGCAAAGAATGGTCCCCAAAAGCAACCACGACCCGCTTCATCAAGACCAAGTTCGACGGTTGGAAGTGCGCAGAAGGATGTTTTGAGAGAAGATGTTTTGAGCAAAGACATTTTGAGTACAGTTTAAGCAAATAAATATGTAGTTAATTTTTGACCCAACGATTAGATAGAGTCTCGATGAAGACTACACAAATACTATACTTACTACTTTTGATTGTAGCAATCATCTGGGTTGTTAACAGCACGTACTTGCTCGATTTCAAGATGAACGAAGGGTTTGCGTCTGGATCTGTTGTTCAAGGCCCCGTTCCCGTTATGCCCGCCGAACCGAGCATCCCCAAAACACTCGATCAGGTAATTTTGAAAACAAACTATCTTCCTGATCCTCGTATTGCAGGTGAGCTTCCGTATGGCCCGTATGCGCAGCAGGCGTCTGTAGGATCCTTTCCATACCAGGATCCTGCATTACAGCCTGCTGAACTACAGCAGATGAAGATGCTATTTGAGGATATACGGGGCTTCTTAGTCTTTCAGGGTGTTGAGTTAATGAACACAAGCGACCCGACCGTGTCCTTACCGTTGACTCAGTTGCGATCTGATAGTCGTAGGCTGCAGCAGGAGATCTCAATCTTAGATCGCAATCCAGGTATTCCGTCATCGCTAACACAGCAGGACGTTGCCGATATTCAGCAGCAGCTCACATATCTGCAGAGAAAGGTTCATCTATTCCAGACTTCGGGTGTTATCACGGAAGGATTTATGGATGCGGCTGAAGTCAAGACACGTGCAACGGCGACTGATCTACAGAATCTGCAAAGCAGCATCTATTCAGCAATTCTGACCTTATCATCGAGTGGAACGGTTGATGCGGTCACTCAAGCACGCATCCTTAATCTCCAGAATATGTACACCTCGATAACTGATATGATCAACAAGTTGGATAAAGGCATCTGGACCGCAACGGATGTTCCGGTCTTTAAGGAGGATATTGATGGAATTCTACCGAATTTGGCATCACCTGCAAAGGCCATTGCTGATCTATTTAGCTCAAGTGGTAGTGGTAGCGATAGCGCTAGCGGCAGCAGTGGCAGCACGAGTGAATTTGCTGCAACACCTACTGGCCAAGCACTCGCTTCGATAGTAGGACCAAGTAATCTTGATACAGTCTTGAAGAACTTTCAGAAGAATGGCAACTTTAATGTGGATGTTTCGTTTGGATACAACGGATCTGGATCTACTACTTCATCTGGAGGTTCTTCATCTACAGGGTCATCATCGACAGGTTCTTCTAGCAGTACAGGCACGAACTACAATGCTTCGTTTACGGTTGATTCAAAGGGAGATGTAAAGCAAGTATCCAGTTCTGGAACATCCTCTAATTCCTCATTCAGCCCTCAGATGACTGGATCACCGTTTGATACCTTAACACCCAGTTATCTCGATACATCAAAGTCAGGACTTGACTGGAAGAAACGCAATAAGGATATCTGCGAGCAGATTCGTCTTCGCGGTCTAGATCCTGCCGATTTTGGCTGCTTGCCGGCTGGTTCTGTTATGTCGCCAGCTTTCTCTTGGAGAGGCTACACGAAGATGATCTGTGGTCGTCTAGGTGCGACGCTTGATTCGGGTTTACCGCAAGCGTGTGGATGCCCGCCTGATAATTGGTCTGGTTGGACCTTGTAAGGGTCGTCGTAAAATTAGCAACTAACGATAGAAGGGTATGAAGATCACCTTAATCCATTTATTTCTTGTAGGAGTTGCAGCTCTCATATTGGGAGCAATTGGAACCTATGGAACTATGATGATTGCAGGATTTAGAAGTTATGATGGATTTACTGGAGGGTCATCTCCGGTCTGTGAATCGTGTGGGGAGAGTGGGTCGTGCAGTTGCCCAAATCCGGCTCCAAAGTGCCCTACACCTCCTCCGATTGCACCGTGCCCGCGTACGGTTGAACCGGATATGAGCAAGTATGTATTGAAGTCGCAGGTGCCGCCCTGCAGAACTGCACCTGATATGTCTCTGTATATGCTGAAGACGGAGTGCCCGCCTGTTCCTGATTTGAGCAAGTATGTTCTGAAGAGTAGCATCCCGAAGCCGCAGCCTGTCATCATTGATAACAGTATGTGCAAGAAGTCGGCAGGGGAGTGCCCTCCTTGCCCGAGAGCCCGTTGCCCTGAAATCAAGTGCCCGCCACCGACCAAGTGCGCACCTCCGGCCCCTTGCCCGAGACCCGTGTGCCCACCGACGGTGGTCAAGTGCAAGTCTGAGGAGGCGGCGCAGACTGTGCGTCCATTCTTGGCGCCGCTGAATATGCAGGCGTTCGGAATGGGTATGTAAAATATACTTATTTCTTGACGCATACAGTGCGTCGATAAATCTATATTTACATTCCCATACGCATCGCGGACTACGTCCGTTCGGAATGGGCTTGTAAACACATTCCCATACGTCATTAAACTAAGTGACCTAAAATGCTTTGGGTATAAACCAAAAAAACAATTAAGCTCGACGTGAAATCGTCTGACTTAATTGAGAATGGGGATGTAAAGCAGAATAAATAACAAATTTATATGCATTACACAAGTAAAAAAGCAGGAGAATATTTTGCTGATTTGTACGGCAAGGAAAATTTTGTAGTTGTCGATATTGGCGGTGCTGATGGAGACAAGAGATTTCGAAATTATTATACGAATTTGAAAATGAAATATATTTGCGTAGATCTTACACCGTGTGAATCAGTAGATGTTGTTATAGAACCTGGGCAAAAATTACCCTTTGCAGACGGTTCAGTTGACTTAGTTATTTCTTCCTCTTGTTTCGAACACGATCCTTGTTTTTGGATTACCTTCAGAGAAATGTGTAGAATTACAAAAAAAGATGGATTCATTTACATAAACGCGCCTTCAAAGGGCTCGTATCATCGTGTTCCTGGTGATAATTGGCGCTTTTATGGAGATGCAGGTCAGGCTTTAGCATATTGGGCCAGTTTATCCTATGGAAATGAAATACCCTATCCAGTTTCTGTAGAAGAGACCTTTCACATTCACACAACTCTGCAAACTATGCCAAGTCATTGGTCGGATTTTATTTGTATTTGGAAACGGACATCTGAAAAGCAATCTGCTATTGTTGTACCCGATACAATTAAGAATAAAAAGGGTCCCTTGAGACTTAAGCTAATCAATGACGGTTTAAATTGTTCATCGCAACTTGAAGTTTCACCACAAGAATGGGGGCCCTAGAGTTTTGAAAAAAGTTGAAAATATCGCCGTCTAAACCATATTCTGTAGTGAAGAAGTATAACAATGCAGATCTTCATTAAGACGCTAACTGGAAAAACAATTACGTTGGATGTGGAACCATCTGACTCAATTGAAAACGTCAAGCAAAAGATTCAGGACAAGGAAGGAATTCCGCCTGACCAGCAGCGTCTAATCTTTGCTGGCAAGCAGCTTGAGGATGGTAGAACTCTATCTGACTATAATATTCAGAAGGAATCTACGCTACATCTTGTACTCCGTCTGAGAGGTGGTATGTGAGAAAGGTATATACTAGATCAACTTCTGAAGTGTCGCATTCAGATCCTCCTTCAGTTTATGCGGCTCAATCATAGCCTTGTTAACTAGCATTAACTGATACGGTGTGGGTTCACCAACTAAAGTAGCAGGGATTCCAAATGCCCGTGCAGCAACAAATACATTCAGATTCGAAGTCCTGATAGGAGTTGGAGTCTGAGCCATCAAATAGAGCTGCTCGTATGCCAGTGCAATAGGTTCAGCAAAATTCGTATAGACAGTATTGTTATCCGCAATTTCAGTGGTTGTAGATTTGAAAAGAGATAGATATTTATACTGTCCTTGTTCCATAATTGAAGTAATACATCCTGAAAAAAAGCAAGGAACATTTGCAAGTTGTAGTAGACATTCTGTATGATGTTCACGACAGCCGATAGGACCTAGCTTTTTGAGTTCATTTGCATTTGTTTCATTGACTGTGTCAAGAATCCACGACATGCATACGCAAATAGGTGTTATCTTTTTTGAAATTGGAAATGAATACCAGAATCCATTTAGAATCATTATACAGGGGAGAATTGAATAAGTAAAGATATTTGCAGCATCAATCCATTCAACAATCACAGGGCCAACCTTCTTTTTTGTCATTGCGTCAAAGAGAAACTGCTCAAATGAGCAAGATTTCATATTTGCCTGATACAGACGAGTGTACCAATACTGAAGTACTGCGACAATCTGAATTGCATCACAAGGTGTTAGTCCATTCCCTTTCCAGACAATTCCTATTGCTAAGTTTGATGAAGGTAGCATCTACACAAGTATAGCTCTTATCTTTATAAGCCCAAGTAGATGGATACCCGATTTTGGGGGCCTTCCGGTTGGAGACTTTTACACGCAATCACATTTGCATACACACCCTCAAATGATCGAAAAGCTATGCAGACATTCTTTGAGATGCTTCCATTTGTGCTACCTTGCAAATACTGCCGATCAAATCTGACTTTGCATATGAAGAAGCATCCTTTGGCGCAGGCACTTCATTCACGAGAGACTTTAACAAAGTGGCTCTGGAGAATTCATAATGAAGTGAATGCGAAGCTGCGATCTCAGAAGTTGACGGCTGAAAAGGATCCGCCGTTTGAAGCCGTCGAGAAATACTATACCGATCTCTTGCGAACTGGTTGCACTCGCACGGAGTTTCCAGGATGGGACTTTCTCTTTTCAATCGCAGAATTTCATCCGATGGCCTTGGCGTCGAAGCAGTCTGTTCCGATACAGGGTGCACCACCGTGTGATTTACTGGTTGATTACGATGAGAAGAACCAGTGGAATTGTTTAACACCTGATGAACGTTTTCCGTTATATATTCTTTTTTGGCGCAGCCTCGCTGCAGTTCTACCTTTTCCTGAGTGGCGAGCCTCCTGGATAAAAAATGGGTCATTCGATGATACAGAGTTGTCAACACGCGACAAGACCTTGAAGTGGCTTTGGTCTCTACGCTGCGCACTAGAGACTGAGTTGGAACTCTTGAATCGCTGCAAGTACTCGGCGCTTTGTAAGACTCTCAAAGTCTTTCGCAGTGGATGCACGAAATCGAGTCGGGCAAAGACGTGTAGAAAAAAGAGATCTTCATAACAAAGAGATGAGTGAGATATCAACGTTATCCGCATTTCAAATGATTCTACTGTTTTTAATTCTTATGGGTATCCTCCATTATATTTGGCTTATCTATAAGGATAAATACGAAATCATCAAATCTGATTTCAGTGAAGGATTTACTGGAGCGTCAAGTGATGCCGAGGTATCAAGAACTGTGTGGTTTGAGAATGATGAACTATTTGATGAGTTCTATGCGAGTGTCTACGATAATCTCACGCAACTTTCGGGTAGATATCCGCAGGAGCTTGCTCTGATTCTGCATCAGTGGAAAAAGACGGCCTCTACGGATGAAATGGATGTTCTTGATGTTGGCTGTGGAACAGGAATTGCTTCGGTTCTTTTAGCCAAAATGGGAGTACACTCAATCGTTGGCTTAGACAAGAGTGAGGCGATGCTCCGGCGTGCTCGTAATGTAGTACTGCCGGCGATGGCATTATCTCAAGAAAAGAAGGACTCCGTCACCTTTTTACAGGGTGATATGAATCAGCAGGCGACGTTCACTGCAGGACAATTTAGCAATGCTGTTGTTCTCTTTTTTGTCATTTACTACTCGGTAGATAAGGCGGGTCTCTTTCAGAATTTGTTTCATTGGATTCGCCCTGGAGGGTCAATCGCGATTGAAGTCGTCAACAAGTACAAGTTTGATCCGATGCTGGAGGCGGCGAGCCCGTTCGTTGGTGTATCACTACAGAAATACACAAAGGAACGCATAACAAAGAGCAAGGTAGAGTTTGATCGGTTCTCGTATGAGGCTGAATTTGACTTGCAGGATCCTGCAGCCGAGTTTCGCGAGACGTTCCGCTTCGCTGATAAGTCAGTCAGACGTCAGCGACACACACTCAATATGACAGACATCAAGGATATTGTACATTTGGCTCAGACAGCTGGATGGAAATATGAAGGAAATATCGATCTGGTGACTGCTGGATTTGAGTATGCATATGTCCTACTATTTACTCACCCTTAGGACTTATCAATAACAAACAATATATCGTCGTGTCTATTTTTAACTGTTCTTAGATCGTAAGTTTTAATGTACTTTCTAAGATCAGGCGAGACTTCATTACGAAGTTCATCGAGCCAATCCATTGACTGAATATCTTCAATAATAAGAATTCCATCATCTGCGAGTAAAGGAAGATAGAGCTGAATACAGGCCTTCATACTTTCTAGTGTATGAGGACCGTCATCTAAAATCATATCAAATCGAAGCCCTTGATCTGCCAATTTTGTTTTTACAAATTGCGGATTATAAGCATCCGTTGATGTATATAAGACAATACGATCATCGTGGTGCAATACATCCCAAACATGCCGAAGATCAAAGAGTTCTACAGCGTAGACTTTTGCATTCTTAAAATAATCCTTCCATAACTTGATACTTCCTCCGTAATAAATGCCAATTTCAAGTACAGATTGAGCAGATTGCTTCTTCTTTTGGAGTAGCTCTTCATAAACAGGAAGATATGAATGTGCCGTTTGCTTATCTGTTCTTGAATTATCAACAAGTTCAATCAGCGACATATACTCTATATAACAACAAGCTTTAGACGAAAACAAAAATTGAACTACCTGTTGTTTGTACTAGTAAGTACACACAACAGAAATGGCCTCTTCGATTCCGAATGAGTTTTACTGCCCCATCACGTTTGGTCTGATGCAGGATCCTGTCATCGCTGCTGACGGACACACGTACGAGCGTGAGGCCATTGAGCAGTGGCTCGTGAATAATTTTACAAGCCCCAAGACCAATCTTCCTCTGGCCTCGACGAATCTTATTCCGAATATTGCGCTGCGCAACACAATTCGCGATATGCTAGCCAAGCAGCCTCTGCACTTTCAGACGCCGAAGCTGGTCGGCAAGTTTGCTAATAAGGCTCTTTTAGCCAAGGCATATCCTGCTGGTGTAGCGGCAGTTCATCTGATGATCAAGGCTGAGGAGCCTGAGATTCGGCAGCCGATCGTGCTTCTGGCCATTGTGGACACGTCTGGCTCAATGGCTGAGAGCACGGACGATGAGAAGTCTGCAGAGGCATACGGATTCTCTCGTCTCGATCTGGTCAAGCACACAGTTCGGACAATGGCAGCGGTTCTCGGCGATGAGGATATGCTTTCGATCATTACGTACTCTACGAATGCACAGATTGTGCTGCGGCCGACTCGGATGAACAAGGAGGGCAAGGCGCGTGTTGAGGCCGCTCTCGAGTACGTGCAGCCGGATTCGCAGACGAATATCTTTGAGGGTCTTCGCCACGCGATGGAGATTGCGAATACAGATGAACTCGCAGGTCGCAATATTGTCGGTCTGCTGCTGACCGATGGCTTTCCGAATATGAATCCGCCGCGCGGCATTCTTTACGAGCTCCAGAAACGCATTACAATGAAGAATCCGTGGACTCTTCACACGTTTGGCTTTGGCTATAAGCTTGACAGCAAGCTTCTGGCTGACCTGGCTCTCTGGGGTAATGGTCTCTTTGGCTTCATTCCTGATGCCACGATGGTGGGTACTGTCTTCATCAACTTCCTTGCGTCAGTTCTCTCCTCAGCAGCTCGGAACCCTCAGCTAACGCGTGATGGCAATCCCATTTATATGCACAATAGTCTTCTCCAAGGTGGTCAGGCCTATGAGATGGTGATTCCCTACAGCGGTCAGGAGATTAAGCTAAATGGCCAGATTGTTCCTCTTGAGTCTGAGCCGATTGGTTGCACCTTTGCTCTGGCGCACGGAGAGCTGATTGAGACTCTTGAGACTGTAATTGCAGTTGAGTCTGCAAATCCTACAGGGGCGACAGTTGAGAGGCTGAAGACTCTTGCTACAAAGTTTGCCGCATCAAAAGACTCCCGTGTAGTCGCCTTCTCACATGATCTGCAGGGATCGGATCCTGAGGGCCAGCTGGGTCTCGCTGTCTCTCCAAAGCATTTCGGAAAGTGGGGTGAGCACTATCTGCGCTCCTATCTACGAGCCCAGAAGCTACAGATGTGCCTGAATTTTAAGGATGCGGGTCTTCAGATCTACGGTGGACCGCTCTTCAAGGAACTGCAGGATATTTCAGAGAAGGCCTTCTGTAGTCTGCCGCCACCGACTCCTTCTGTTATGGCTCAGCCAAAGGGGTACGGTCCTGCAGGAGGAGCACCAGTATATTCTACACCGCAGTCGATGGCGAGCTTGTACAACACGGGTGGTGGCTGCTTTCACGGTGAAAACTGGGTTCTGCTGGCGGATGGCTCACGAAAGCCTATTAAGCATATTGATCCAGAGGATCAGGTCTGGACACCTGAGGGCCCAGCAAATGTTGTCTGCCTGGTCAAGATCGGTTCCAAGCGGCCGGCACAGACAATGGTTCAAATCAATGGTCTCTGCATCACTCCGTGGCATCCGATTCGTCTGAAGGCAGGTGGACCGTGGGTCTTTCCTGCAGATCACTATCTCTTTGGTGAGCGGCTGATTCAGACAGTCTATAACTTTGTTCTGACGAAGGGACACGTAGTCGATGTGGAGGGATATGAGTGCATTACGTTGGCTCACGGGTTTCAGGAGCCGGTAGCAAAGCACGACTACTTCGGTACCTCGGCGGTTCTCAATGATCTCGCCAAGCAGCCTGGGTACTTTCAGGGCCGACCGGTCTATCAGAACCTTGTTGCCAAGAAGGATCCTGCAACTGGGCTCATTGTCGGTTGGTTTGACGATGTCTAAATTGCCCAAGCAGTTATCTGATCTAAATAAAACAAATAATAATCAAATAGATGCCCACTTCTGCATCAGCTACACCTATTCTGGACATCTTTGATCCGGATCTTATCCGAGGCGCAGAACACTTACCTTATGATCCTGTAAAAGCTTATTTTTACGTTGAACATCCTACAGAAGGATGGCGCGTTTATTTGCGGAGTTGCGCCTTCATTCACGAAGAGGGCGCCCACTTCGATGCAAAGCGATTCATTGTTGTCAAGCGCACGGGTGGAAACTCTGAGGGTCGCGTTTGGGAGCCACCGAAGGGGCAGATGGAGGGAAAGGATGCGCTCAAGCATCCGAGAACACCAATTATGAAGATTCTTGAGGAAAATGTCCGGCGTGAGGTGGATGAAGAGGCACACTTGATGCCACTACGCAATCTACGTCATACGGGTCTCATTTACCAGAATCGCGAGCCTAATTATCCTCCAAATACCTTTTTTCAGTACCATATCTTTCAGGCGTATGTCAAGCCGCAGGCTTTGAATGTAGCACTCGAGTGGTTTGCCTGGCTCGAGGAGCATCCGAAGGCATTTGCGCGTATGAAGCGCGATCGTAAGGAAAAGGATGCCATTCGGTGGTTTGATCCGAAGGAAACACAGATGATGGGTCGCTGGTCGCCCACGATCGTCGCAATGTATATGCAACGAATGAGCGGAAAAAAGCGTTGATAAAGTAGAAAGAATAATGAAGTGGTGTTTAGGTTTAGTTGTTTTAATGGTTGTTGCAGTTCTTGCATTGTTCAAGGTTCAGGAGAATTTTGGAACGAGTCCTGGAACAATGGTCCAGCTACAGACCAGCCACGTTCCTACAGCGGAGGATGCATACTATCAACGTTATATTTACCCTAAGATTCTAAAAAGAGATTTGTATGATATGACAGAATCAGATCTGTATTAATAAAAAAATTGAAAATTGTAGACTCTATCAGTACAACAAGAATGAATACTTATATATACATTGTTGTTGAGAACGGAGATCCGTATCCGATTGCTTACAAGAAATATGATGATGCTGTTTTGGCAGTTAAACTGAAGCACAAGGAGACTCTCGATGAGGATTTGAAGTATTACGAAGAGTACGGAGAAAGCTGTCATGAGGTTGATGTTCCTGAGTCAAAGTCAGGAATATCGTATCTTTACATTGAAAAGGGCATAAGTATTTACATTTATAAACTTCCTATTGTCTAAGTAAATGCTGGATGGCGTTGTCCTTGTATC
>Ga0114978_10002133_pt1 | contig 16415 bp, 12 predicted proteins | sample S_140212_EF_Meta_FD_87027 | JGI IMG/M metagenome (GOLD analysis project Ga0114978, IMG submission 87027) | Freshwater microbial communities from Lake Simoncouche, Canada to study carbon cycling - S_140212_EF_MetaG | ecosystem: Environmental > Aquatic > Freshwater > Lake | place: Lake... | reverse complement strand
GCGGGACTCGCGGATGAGTCTGACGGCGACGCGGGCGGCGGTGGCGGGAGGGGTGTCGTGGTTGAGGAGCTGGATGTTGATGAAACGCACGCCGAGATCGCGCTGGGTGATGAGCCGCGGGAGGGCGTCGGCGACACTCTTGGCGTCGAAGCCGCTCATGAGACGCAGGCCGAGGCGATCGGCGAGGAGCTTCATTTCAGGGGTGATGAAAGCGCACACGCCGTCGAAGCCGGCGGCCTTAATGGCGCGGAGTTGGTGGGCGACGGACCACGCGCGCTGGGGGGTGGGCCAGCCGATCAGCGACCACGTGGTCGCGCACATGACGAGGGCGGGGGTGGGGGCTTTGGTTTTCATGAATGAACTGAAAAAACATGAAAACGGTTATTGAATTTCATGACAGCGCCAGCTTATTCCCGAGGACGCGTCGTCCGGCAGTGTTGTCGGTGTGGTGCGCTCTGAGTATGTCTGACTCCCCCTTCACCCAACGAGCTTCGTGGATTTGGTCCGCGGAGGCGACCCATGCCACGCCGGCTCCGGATGCGGCCACGCCCTCGCACTATCAAGTGCGGATGTTTCGAAGGACCTTTGCGGTGGACGCGGAGCGAGCGGAAGAGGCCCGGTTGGTGGTGCACGTGTCCGGCGACAGCCGCTATTTATTTTTCTGCAACGGAGAGCTGGTCGGGCGCGGCCCGGCCAAGGGGGATGTGAACCACCATTTCTACGAAACCCTGGAGCTGACGTCGCAATTGCGGGAGGGGCGCAATGTGCTGGCGGCGCTCGTACTCGATATGTCGCGGGTGGCGCATCGGCCGGCGCACCTCGGCGCGCCGTGTTCGGTGATGACGTATGCGGGCGGGTTTGTGTTGGATGGGGTATTGCGGGGCGCGGGCGCGGCGGTTGGTGGTGGCGCTGGCGCCTCGATGGTCGGCGATGACGTGTCGACGGATGAGCAATGGAAAGTCGCAGTGGATTCGGCGCATCGATTTCAAAATGAGGGCACGACCTTCGAAGGGTATCAGGGGTATTTTGAGCACCGCGTGTCGAAATTGATTCCGGACGGGTGGACGACCGCGGAGTTCGACGACTCTGGGTGGTCGGCGGCGACGGTACTCTATCGGGCGGAGCTGCTGGTGAATCGGCGCGATCCGACGAGTCCGTATGGGCTGGTGCCCCGGATGATTCCGGCACTGGAAGAGAGTGCGGTGGGCGCGGCGTTTAAAGACGTGTTTTTGCCAGGTGGCCGTGAGCCGCCGTTGGCGTGGCGGAATGGGGTTGCGCAAGGGAAGACCGTGACGGTGCCCCCGAGCACGACGGAAGAGGTGATCGTCGATGTGGGTGAGTTGACGACGGGGTTTCCGCGAATCGAGACGACGGGTGGGGCGGGGAGTACGGTGCTCCTCACGTATGCGGAGGCGCTGAGGCTGCCCTGGGGTACGCCGGGGGCGAAATTGCTGGGGCGGCAACAACCGCTGGCGAATCTGGCCTCGCATTTTGCGGACGAAAGCACGGGCTGGACGTTTGACCGGCGCGGGAAAATCTCTGGTTGGCGCGACCGCTGGGAGCCGGCGGGAAATCCGTCGATGGCGGCGGGAGCGGCGGGAGCGGCGGGCGAGGTGAGCGCAAGGGCGACGGGCGAGGTGTTCGAGCCGCTGCATTGGCGGGCGTTTCGCTATATCGGGATTACGGTTACGACCGGGAACGAGCCGCTCACGATTTGTGGGCTGCGGTATCGGTTCACGGCGTATCCGTACCAGGTGGCGGCGGAGTTTGCGTGCTCGGACCCGCGCCTGGAGAAAATTTGGCGGGCGGCGCTGCGCACGATGCGGCTGTGTTCGCACGAGACGTTTGAGGACTGTCCTTATTACGAGCAGATGCAGTATGCGGGCGACACGATGATCACGTCGAAGATCGCGATGCTCACGACGGGCGACTATCGGCTGACGAAGCAGGCGCTGTATCACTTCGACTGGTCGCGGTTGTCGGATGGGATCACGCAGAGCCGGTTTCCATCGCGGCTGGTGCAGGTCATTCCCTCGTGGTCGTTGCACTGGATCACGTGTGCGCGCGACTACGTGGCGTGCTCGGGGGATGTCGCGGTATTGCGGGATTTGTTGCCGGGATTTCGCGCGGTGCTGGATTGGTTTCGCCGCCACGGTGACGTCGATGGGTTGCCGGAAAAATTGCCGTATTGGAATATTACCGACTGGTGTCCGTGGTGGCCGCGCGGCGTGGTGCCGGGCTCCGCGACGGGGCCGACGTGTATTATTTCCGCGCAGTATATTGTGGCGCTCGACGAGACGGCGGGGCTGTGCCGGCTGGTCGGACGGGAGCGGGAGGCGGGGGAGCTGACTGCGGAAGCGGACGCGCTACGCGGTAAACTCCACGCGCGTTTTTGGTCGGAGGCCGCAGGGCTCTATTTTGACCGTCCGGGCGGACCGGAGATCAGCCAATACGGCAATGCGTGGGCGGTGGTGTGCGGCGCGGCGGGAGCGCGGGAGCGGGAGATTTTGCTGAAGCGTTTTCCGCACGACGAAAAACTGGCGCCGGGGTCGTTCTTTTGGTGGCACATCGGATTTCGCGCATTGGCGATGGCAGGCGACTACGACCGGATGCCAGAATTTCTGGGGCCATGGCACGAGTCGGTCGAGGCGGGGCTCGATACGTTTGTGGAGGAGAACAGTTATTGGCGGTCGTTGTGCCATGCTTGGAGCGCGCATCCGGCGTTGGAATTCTTGACGCGCGTGCTCGGAGTGACGCCGGCGGCGCCGGGGTTTTCGGAAATCGCGGTCGAGCCGCGGATGTGCGGCCTGACCCACGCAAACGGAAAAATCTGCACGCCGCGCGGGCCGATCACGGTGGCGTGGCGCCGCGAAGGCGGACGGTTGTTGGTGGAGATTGATGCGCCGCGGGAAACGCCGGTGCACGTGACCTTCCCCGACGGTACGAAACGTGAATTCGCTGGTGGCCGATGGGCGGAAAGCCGGTTGCTGCCATGAGCACGGAGCCACGACTCGAACACGAAGGCGCGGGGGTGGTGCGCGTGCTGCGGGCGGATGGCGGGCTGCTCTGGCGTTATGTGTTTGGCGGCGGCACGCCGGCGAACGAGTCGCCGCGGCCGTATGCCCATCCGGTGTGTTCGCTGGCGGGCGATGTCCTGACGAATTTTCGCCCCAACGACCATCCGTGGCATCACGGGCTTAGCCTGACGATCACGAGCGTGGGTGGGACCAATTTCTGGGGAGGGCCGTCGCACCGGGTGGCGGACGGTTATCAATGGCGCGATGATCACGGTGTGCAGATTCACCGTACTTGGAAAGTCTGTACGGCGGAGCGACTGGAGCACTCGGTGGACTGGTGTGAACCGAGGTCGGGCCGTGAGCTGCTGCGCGAGCACCGCACCCTGCTAACGAGCGTAGGGCAGGCGGAGTGGTCGTTGCGCTGGACGAGCGAACTGGCCAATGCGTCGGGGCAAGATCTGGCGCTCGACCATTACGAATCGCGGGGTGGTCTGGCGGGTTCGCACTATACGGGGCTGCAATTTCGCGGGGCGCGCGACCTGCTCGACGAGCATGGTGATGGGCGCATCGGGATCACGGCGGACGGCGCACTGGCCGGTGAGGCGGCGGTGCAGGGAGCGGAGACCGCCGGGATGGAGTGGAATTGTCAGCACGACGGCACGCTGCGGCGCACGCGGATCCGGTTTGAAAATCTGGAAGGTCCGCTCCCGTGGTTTGTGCGCGCGAAAAATCCGTTGGCGGCGCTTTCGTTTCACCGAGGCACCCGCGTGCTACCCGCTGGTGCGACCTTGCGCCTCGATCATCGTTTGGTGTTCTCTCACGCATGAACCTCGATCGGAAAACGTTTCTACGGCGGTTGGGCGTGGGTGCGGTGGGGCTGGCTGCAGGGGCGTCGACGCGCGGTGAACAACGTGCGGCGGCCGCGGCGGCGTGGCCGGTGTATTCCGAGCGCGAGCCCGAGCCGTATTGGACGGCGATTCGTGCTCAGTATTTGCTGACGCCGGGCTTTGCCTACCTCAACACGGGCGGGCTCGGGCCGGCGGCGGGGCCGGTGCTGGATATTTACGACCGGACTTCGCGCCGGTTGCAGGAAAAGTCGGAGACGGGCCACGCCTTGTTTGCGGAGGCGAGGAAGGTGCTCGCGCGGTTTCTCGGCGCGGAACCCTCGGAAATTTCCTTTGTGCGCAATGCCACTGAGGGCAACGGAATCATCGCAGCGGGGTTGGCGCTGAAGGCGGGCGACGAAGTGATTTTTGACGATCACGCGCATCCGGGCGGCGCGTTTCCGTGGATCAACCAAGCCAAACAGCGCGGGGTGGTGGTGCGCATGTTCGAGCCGAGTGTGGCCGATGCAGCGGAAAATTTGGCGCGTATTGTGGCCCTCATTACGCCGCGCACGCGCGTCGTGCAGGTGTCGCACGTGACGGCACCGACCGGCATTGTGCTGCCCGTGGTGGCGATCGCGAAGCTCTGCCGGGAGCGGGGGATTTGGTTTCACATCGACGGGGCGCAGTCGGCGGGGATGTTCCCGTTTGAGCTCCGCGCGATCGGCTGCGATTCGTTCGCCACGAGCGGACACAAGTGGATCGGCGGACCGCATGAGACGGGCGTGCTGTTTATCCGGCGGGAGAAACTGGACGAGGTCGCCCCGACCATGGTGGGAGCCTATTCGAGTGACCAAGCGGATCTATCGATGGCGATGATCTTCGTGGCCGGCACGCAGCGGCACGAGTATGGCACGCGTAACGCGGCGGCGGTCGTCGCGCTGGCGGCGGCGGCGGAGACACAGGAGCGGATTGGGCGCGAACGAATCGCGGCGCGGGGACGGGCGATGGTGGCGCGGGTGCGTGCAGGCATCGCGGCGCTGCCCGACGTCGACATTCTCACGCCGGCTAATCCGGAGCTCAGCGCGTCGATGATTTCGTTTCGCACGCCGCGGATCGCCTACGACAAATTGTTCGGGCGGTTGCTCGGTGAGCATCGCTTGCGGTGCCGACCGGTGTCGGAGCAGAAGTTGGACGCGGTGCGCGTGTCGCTGCACTTGTGCAACGGACTGGACGAGTGCGACCGCCTCGTCGCGGCGATGACCGCGATTCTGAAAACAACGTGATGCCCGCGTTATTGGACTTCCACGATCATCTCGATCTCGACCACAGCGCCGCGGGGGAGCGACGCCATGCCGAGGGCGGCGCGAGCGTGTTTGCCGCGGTCGCCGAAGACCGCGACGAGCAAGTCGGAGCAACCGTTCATGACGGCGGGCTGCGCCGTGAAGTCGGCGGTGCCGTTGACGAAGCCGGAGACCTTCACGATGCGCTTCACCTTCGACAGGTCGCCGATTTCTTTTTTCAGCGAGGCGAGCAGAGCGAGGGCGGTGGTGCGGGCGGCGGCGTTGGCGGTCTTTTCGTCGGTGTCTTTGCCGACCTTGCCGGCGATGACCTTGCCCTCGGCGTCGTAAGGCAAGTGGCCGGAGAGGAAGACGAGATTACCGGCGCGCACGGCGGGCACGTAGTTGGCGATGGGCGAATTCGTCACGGGCAGGGTGAGACCGAGGGCGGCGAGTTTCGCCTCGGGAGTGGTGGATGTTTCGGCAGCGCCGAGCGACGCGAGCGAGACGAGGGAGAGGCACAGGGTGGTGATGAGGAGACGGCGCATGGTGGCGGCAGGCTGAATTTATGATCATCGCACGACGACTATTTTTTTTCGCGCTGGCACTTTTGAGTGCGAGGGTGGGCGCGGCCGAGTTGCGACATGATCTCTATGTGTGCGTGAATCTGAGCGGGCAGGGGAGCGTAATGGGGCGAAGCGGACCCTTGTTGAGCGGCCTCTATCGTTCGGCCGACCGCGAAAACTTTGAGCATCTCGGGCCGCACCACATTCGCACGTTTTCGCTAGCGTACGATCCGAGCGATCCGGCGCGGTTGTATGTGGCGCTGCTGGACGGCGTGCTGCGCACGCCGGACCGCGGGAAGACGTTCCGGATCGTCACGAGCTGGGACATGACGGAAGCCAAGTCGATCTCCGTGGACCGCAACCGGCCCGAGCACGTCTATGCAGGGATTCCCGATGGGATCGCGGTCTCGCATGATCGCGGGCAGACGTGGCAACGGATGAACGCAGGTATTCGCCGCGCCTATACCGAGGCGATCGTCGTTGATCGTACGGCGGCGGGCCGCGTGCTCGCGGGCACTGAGAAGGGCCTCTACCTCACCGAGGACGGCGCGCGCACGTGGCGGCTCGTGCACGGGACCGAAAAAGTCACCCATAGCCTCCGGCAATCACCGCACGACCCGAAAGTGTTTTTTGCCGCAACCGGTGGCGATGGGGCGCTGTGGTCGTCGGACCGTGGCCTCACGTGGACGCGCCTAGCAGGAGTCTCGACGGAGAGAACCTTGCACAACGGCGAATTTGATCCGCGCGATGCGCGCCGCTTGGTTTATTGTGGCTGGGGCGCGGGCGTACAGGTGTCGGAAGACGGTGGTAAGACCTGGCTCGATCGGACGGCGGGCCTACCGAAGCGCGAGGTGTGGAAAGTGGCGATCGATCCTGACTTGCCGGATCGGATTTACGCGGCGCCCTATATGGAGCCGTTGTTCGCGTCGGATGATTTCGGCCGCACCTGGCGGAAGCTTCAGTGGGAAAAAGCGAATGTCTTCGATCTCGTGTTTGTACCCCGGAAATGACCATGAACACTCCATCGCGCGTCGGCGCTTTTTTTTCCGTCCCGCCTCTCACGAGGTGGGCGACTACGTTAGTCTCGCTGCTGTTGTTCGCGGTGGTGACGGTCGGACTTCAGGCGCAACCGTCCTTCACGGCTCCGCCGCCGGAGACCGCGCCGGTGGAAGATCCGGCGCTGAGGCGCGACCAGTATCTGGCGCGCCGCATGGAGGCACTGCGGTGGCGGGCGGCGATGGCGACTGCGGGTGATCCGACGAAACTCGGACTCGCCGAGATTGCGGCGAAACTCGCGCTGCGCGAAGACGCTGCGGCGTGTTCGGAGCGTTTGATTGAACTGATGAAAAAGCCTGCGGCGGACATGTTCTGGATGTTTCCCGTGACCTGCATTTCGTATCTCGGTCGAGACCAGCTCACGGGTGAAGCCAAGGCGGCGATTCGCGAAGCGTGGCGCACGTATTATCCGCTGCGCGGTGACACCGAGAATCACTGGGTGATGTATTACACCACGATGCATCTCATGGCCCAGCTCTGGCCCGGTGAGGGCGAAGACCGTTGGTTCAACGGCAAAACATCAGCGGAGATTTCGGCGGAATCGCGCGCCTGGTTGCTGCACTGGATGGAGCTCGCGACGACGATCGGGCAGGGCGAATACGACTGCACGCACTACTTGGGGGAATATTCGATTCCGATGTTATTTCTCGCCACGTGGGCGCAGGACCCGGAGATGCGCCAGCGCGGAAAGATGATGCTCGACTGGGTGATCGCGGACTTTGCCGTGGAGACGCTCAACGGGATCTACATCGGTTCGCACGCGCGCACGGACGATACGACGGTTTTTGAGAAATGGAACGCGCTCTCCTCGTATTTTGCGTGGCAGCTCCTCGGGAATTGTCCGCCCCAAGCGAGCTACGGTGGCTGGGGAATTTATTTCGCTACGGTGGCGGACCACTACGAGCTGCCGGAGGTGATCTATCGCATCGGGACGGATCGCAGCGGTGCCTACACGCATCTGGAGCGCAAACGCACGCGGAACCGTTGGCGTAATAGCGACGTGCGTAATGCGCCGGTTTACAAAACGAGTTACGTGACGAAGGACTACGCGCTCGGCTCCGACCAAGGCGGCCTGCTCCAGCCGATTCAGCAGCACTCGTGGGATCTCACCTGGGCGGTGCCGGATCCGCGCGGGGTGCACAATACGATCTTCTCCGTGCAGCCGTTTTATGGGGCGGAAGAGTTGATGATGTATTTCACGGAGATGCCCGATTACATGCCGGCAGCGGTGACGTTTCAGGGGAAGCCGACCTACATTGCGGAGAGCAAACTCCTCGGGGGTTCGCCCTATGAGCAGATTTTCCAGCAGGAGGACACGTTGATATCCTTGAGCGATGTGCCGGCGAGTGCGCCGTGGAAACAAGTGAACGGTTTTTTCTCCAAAGACCTCGCATTGATCGAGGAGGACGCGTCGGGTTGGATATTTGCGCAGGGTGGCAGTGCTTATATCGCCTATCGTCCGCTCGCGGGCTACGAGTGGCGCCCCTTGGAGAAAGGCGGGAAACGCCTCCTCTCGCCGCACGCGAAAAACGGAACGCTTTTGCAGGCAGCGGCGGCGAGTGAATTCAAGACCTGGGACGCGTTCAAGGCGGCGATCCGCGGACTGCCGCTTGAGATCACGTTGACGCCGACCCCACGCGTGACCTTCACCACGCTGCGCGGGAAGAAAATCGAGGTCGCTTACGGTGCCGCGCCCCGCGTCGATGGGCGGGCGGTGGATTACGCCGGGCAGTGGAAACTATTCGCCGGGCCGTATCTCAACGGGGAGGTCGGCGGTCGCACGCTCACGATGACGCACGGCCGTTTGAAGCGCGTGCTCGATTTCAACACGCTCACGATTACCGATGCCGTGTTACCTTAAAGAGGGGCGGACTGCGGTTCGCCTTGTGAGTGGACTGAGCTGGGCAAGGTGGACGGGCGTCCTCTCTTATTGGCGGCGCGCGATGCTGGTGGTTTGCGTCGGGGCTACGTTGGGAGCGGCCGAACCGGCGACGCCGCACGCGTTCCTCGAAAAACTCTGCGACGATTTCGGCGGGCGGCTGACGGGCAGTGTGGCTAATGCCGGCGCGATGGAGCGGCTCGCGACGGAGCTGCGCGCGCTCGGTTATGCGCCGGAAAAGATTCCGTTCACGATGCCTGGTTGGGAGCGCGGCGACGACCGCGTGGAGGTGCTCGCGCCGTTTGCGCGACGGTTGCGGGTGGCCGCGCTCGGGTATGCGGAGGCGCACGCGGCCTTCGACGCGGACATCGTCGATTTGGGCAATGCGAAGGATGCCGATTTGGATAAGCTGGAAACGCGCGGACGCATCGGCGTGCTCGCGCCGACCACGGCGTTGCAGACGAGTGAGCTTGTGGCGATGGCGGTGGCGCGCGGGCTGCGGGCGGTGCTCTTTATTAACCGCGAGGGCGGCGGGCAATTACTGGCGCGCACGGGGAGTTTTTCGGGCACGCCTCTGCCGATACCAATTTATTCGCTCGCGCAGGAGGAAGGGCGCTGGATGCAGCGGCTCTTGGCGCGCGGCACGCCGGTGCGTTTACGGATGGAAACGAAGTCGCGCTGTCGCGAGGTGGCCACGGCGAATCTGCGACTCGTCGTGCCGGGGCGCGTTGTTTCGCGACTCGTGGTCGGCGCGCATTTCGACAGCTGGGATCTCGGGCAGGGCGCGATGGACAACGGCATCGGGATTGCGCAGCTCTACGCTTTGGCGGTGGCCCTGCGCGGTGCGACCCTTCATCACACGGTCGAGCTGATCTGGTTTAATGGCGAGGAGCAGGGGCTCGCCGGATCGCGGTTGGCGGCGGCGCAGCTCGGGACGACGCCGATCGTGGCGATGATGAATCTAGATATGGTCGGCGTGCCCATCGGCGTGAACGCGCTCGGCGACGATTCGCTTGTGCCGGCATTGGCACGGTGGCAGGCGGCGCGGGAAGCAGCGGCGCGGCTGGCGAAGGGAGTGGAGAATATCAACTGGATCGGCAGCGACCATACACCCTACCAACTCGCCGGCGTGCGCGCGCTGACCTTCAACGGTCCGATTCCGCGCGAGTCGGTGCGCCACTATCATGACATGGCGGATACGATCGACAAGGTGTCGTCGCAGTTGATCGACGATTCGGCCGCCGTGATCGTCGATAGCGTGCGCGCGCTGGCGGGGGATGAAACCTTGCGGGCGGAGCGGCGGTCGCCGTCGGAAACGGAAAAGCTCTTCACGCGCTTTGGCTTGGAGAAACGGATGAGGGCGATGGGGCTGTGGGCGTTTGGGCCGTGACGGGGGTGGCCGGTGGTCAGACGCGCGAAGTCGGCGCGGTCTGGGAGCACGTTTCCGGCCTGCGATCGGCTGGCTGGAGGCGGTGGGAAGCCGCCGGTCCGTGGCTCACAGCGGCCGATTCGAGAGCACGACGTCGTCGACGAACAGGGTTTGCGCGGTGGTCCGCCCGGTATTCGCCGTGACGCCGACCTGCATGCGATCGTAAACCGTCTTCGCCCGGGGCAAGGTCTTGCCCGCTTCGTCGAGCACCTTTATCTGATCCTGCCAAACTTGCATCCGGCCATCGGCACCATCGGAAAGATAGAGGTGGATTTTTACTTCCACCCAGCGGTCTTTCGGGAATTTAGGCGCGCCTTCGGACGCACGAAATTTTTTTGCTGTCCACCATTTTCCCAAGTCGGAGGCGACCATTTCGCCGTTTTGTAAAAAGAGTCGGCGTCCGGGGGTGTTGCGAAGAGCGGTGGACTCGAGATCCCAGAGGAAGACGGTCGATGCTTCCGACGTGCCTTCCAGCCAATACCACGCGCTGAACCATACGTCGTCGCCCTTCACAAAGCGGAGTCCCTCGCGTTCGATGTCGGCTTCGGATGTTTTCTTCCCATCGAAGGGTGCGGCGATAAATTTCAATGCGTTGCGGCCCGAATGCGCGCGTTCGGTCGTCACCGCCACGGTATTGCCCGGGGAGACTGCGATGGCTTGATGCGGTGCCTTTTTCAGTGGGGTGGCGTCGCCGGGAAACAGATCGTCGGTTTTCGTCGGGTCTTCAAATCCGTTGCGAAAAACAAAGGGGGGGGAGGGCGGGGGCAGGGGATGTGCCGCCCACAACCACCACGCGGCGCCTGCACTGCCGGCCAAAGCGACAAAAGCTCCCACGGCGGTCAAACAACGCAGCGAGCGAGGAGAGGCGCTGGAGGAAGGCGAGAGTATCTGCGGCATGAGGGGCTCGACGGAGGAAAAGGACTGCCCAGAAAATCGCAATAAGAGTTCTGGGGGGTGCGGAGAGCGCGGAAGCGGGACGAAATCAGGGGATTCGGGTGGGGAGTGATGCGGAAGGTGTGCCTACGGGATGGATGCGGCGACGAGCAACGAAGGGGCCATTCACGCGGACGGTTCCCCGCGCTGGCGAACGGGAGTGCGGGTCGGAGAGGCCAGAAAAGATGCGCCCCCGCAGCGGGCCCCCTGCGCGACCGCGTCGGGGCAACGCGCTCGCTCTCGGAGGGACGATGGGAAGGTTAGGGTGATGGCGTTTTCTTTTGGTCGCCGCCGAAGAGACTCTTGAGGCCCTCGACGGCTTGCTTGGCCCCCTCGACGGCGGCCGCGCCACTGGTTTTAGCGATGTCGCCGCCGGCATTAACCGTGGCGGCGACGACGTTACCGGCGACCTGCTTTACGATGGTGGTCGTGAGTTGCTCCGGCGTGAGACCCTCTCCGGTGGTGCCAAGATCGTTGAGTTCGATGTCGGGCATGGGGATGGTCATGCCGGCTCCGCCAGCGCCGAGGCGGACGCGAGCATGGGTGAGGCGAAACTTTTTCACCGCTACCCTGATGGGCTTGCCCTCCTTGGTGGTTGCGAGGGACGCGGTGTTTTTGCCACTGCCGAGCGCCGACTCAACGCTCTTGAGGAGATCGGCGACGTTGCTCGCGATGATCTTGGTCTCGTAGTTGATCTCGGGCGCATCGACGACGATTTCGTTGATGAGGATGCGGTCGCTGAGAAGGGAAAACGGTGCGACGTCAATATGGACCTTGCCGAGGGTGCAGAGTGGGGCCTCACCCCAGCCCTTGGGATTGCCGATGACGAGGCCGGTGAGCGTGCCGCTGCCGGTGAGCGGGGAGATGGAGGCGCTCTGGAGCACGACGCTGGTCTGCGTGAGCTTGGGCGCGAACGTATTGACCCCGACCGTGACGGCGGAGCTGAGGAAGAATTGGAGCGAGATGACGGCGGCGATGCCGAGCGCGGCGAGCACGCCGAGGACGATGAGAAGTGTTTTCATACGGGAGAGACCGGAGCTTGGGCTGACGGGGCGTGGCGGCAAGCGCTGCGAGTGCCGCAAACGCGCTTGTCAACGCGCGTCGCCTGCCTCTGCTTGCCGCTTCCACTCATGGCTCAAGCTTACACCGAAGCATCGATCAAAACGCTCTCCTCCCTCGAGCACATCCGCCTGCGTCCGGGGATGTATATCGGGCGGCTCGGCAATGGCACGCACGCCGAGGATGGCATTTACGTGCTCATCAAGGAGACGATCGATAATTGCATCGACGAATTTACGATGGGCGCGGGCAAGCGGATCGAGGTCGTGCTCAACGAGCGCACGGTGAGCATTCGCGATTACGGCCGCGGCATCCCGCTAGGTAAACTCATCGACTGCGTCTCGATCATCAACACGGGCGCGAAATATGACAGCGAGACGTTTCAGAAATCGGTCGGCCTAAACGGCGTTGGCCAGAAAGCCGTCAATGCGTTGGCCTTCGAATATCGCGCGCAGGCGTTTCGCGATGGGCAGACAAAACTCGTGGAATTTTCCCAAGGGAAACTGAAGAAAGACCACAAGACAGTGAAGAGCGACGAACGCACGGGCACGCTCGTGGAATTCACGCCCGACGAAGCCCTCTTTGGAAAGGATTTCAAATTCCGCCTCGAGTTCATCGAGGACATGCTTTGGAACTACGCCTTCCTCAATCGCGGGCTCACGCTCACCCTGAATGGAAAATCCTTCCGTTCGGAAAACGGCCTCAAGGACCTGCTTCAGAAAAATCTCAGCGGCGAGCCGCTCTATCCGATCGTGCATCTGGAGGGTGAAGACATCGAGGTCGCGATCACTCACGGGGCGCACTACGGCGAGGAATATTACTCCTTCGTCAACGGCCAGCACACGACGATGGGCGGCACCCACCTCGCGGCGTTTCGCGAGGCGCTCGTCGATACGATCCGGAATTTTTTCAAGAAGGACTACGACGCGGCGGACATCCGGCAGTCGATCGACGCCGCGGTCGCGGTGCGCGTGATGGAGCCGGTCTTCGAGTCGCAGACGAAGACGAAGCTCGGCTCGGCGGCAGTGGGCCCGAGTGGTCCGAGCCTGAAGGAATTTATTGGCAAGTTCATGCAGCAGTCGCTCGACGTTTATCTCCACAAAAACAAGGAGACCGCCGAAGTGTTGAAACGGAAAATTGAGGAAAGCGAACTCGAGCGCAAAGAGCTCGCCGGCATCCGCGGCCTCGCCCGCGACCGCGCGAAGAAGGCTTCGCTGCACAATAAAAAGCTGCGCGATTGTCGCCTCCACCTCGGCGACAAAAACCCGCGGGCAGAAGAGAGCACGCTCTTTATTGTCGAGGGCGACTCGGCGGCGGGTTCACTGACGGCGACGCGCGATGTGCAGACGCAGGCGGTGTTCGCGTTGAAGGGCAAACCGCTGAACACCTACGGGCTCTCGAAGAAAGTGATCTACGAGAACGAGGAATTTCACCTGTTGCAGTCCGCGTTGAACATCGAGGAAGGTCTCGACGGCCTGCGCTACAACAAAGTCGTGATCGCGACGGATGCCGACGTGGACGGCATGCACATCCGGTTACTCTTGATCTCATTTTTCCTGCAATTCTTCCCCGACTTGATCCGCAACGGGCATCTGTTTATTTTGGATACGCCGCTCTTCCGTGTGCGCAATAAAAAGAAAACGATTTACTGTTACTCGGAACAGGAGAAGCAAACGGCGGTGACGGAGCTCGGCGCGACCCACGAGATCACGCGCTTCAAGGGGCTGGGGGAAATCTCCGCGGGCGAGTTCAAGGATTTCATTGGCGAGAACATCCGCCTCGATCCGCTGACGTTGAACCACCTGCACAACAGCGACGAGTTGCTGACGTTCTTCATGGGGAAAAACACCCCGGAGCGGCAGGATTTTATTATCGGAAACCTGCGGATCGAGAAGGATCTGGTGGAGGTGTAAAGTGAGGTGTGTTCTGAGATTGGCGGGCTGGGTTCAGAGCGTGCGGCTGGCGGCTTCGAGGGCGGCGGAAAAATCGGGCAGGCGCTTCCGTTTGGCGTAGGCTTGAAAGCGGCGGATGGCGGCGGGGGAGAGCTTCACCGTTTTGCGGAGCTTGCCCAGCGACTTGCGGCCCGCACCGGTGCGCACGCCGCCGCGTCCTGTGACGAGGACGTGGCCGACAGCGATGGCGGCCGCGGTGATTTCGGGCTGGTCGGAGAAGTCAATTTGGGCGTCGGGCTTGGTGGCGAGAGCGGCGAAATGGGCGCGCTCGGTGACGGTGATCGGGCGGGCCAGAGCCTCAGCGAGGGTCATTTTAACGAGGGGCATAATAGAGTTCTCTTTCGTGGCGGCTCGCGGGGCGGGCCGAGATAAGCCGGGTGACGCCGGCGCGGTCGGTATGGGTGACGGTGAGGAGCAGGGCATCGGCCACGCGACCGAGGGTGTTTTCCCTTCGCTCGACGGGATGGCGGGGATCGACCGCGGTGAGCCGGGCGGGATCGGCAAAGACGAGGGTGGCCCGCGCAAAATCGACGCCGTGTTTGGCGAGGTTGACAGCGGCCTTAGCGGCATCCCACTCGAACTGCATGGCTGATAGCGTGCGCTCGATTTCAACTCGCGCAAGGGCGATTTTGGCGGGAGCTTTATCGTCACGGAGCAGCAGGATTTTATTATCGGAAACCCGCGGATCGAGAAGGACTTGGTGGAGGTGTAGATCGCGACTATTATCTATGCACGGATAAAATATTATTTATTTTAAGTTGATGATAAAATGGAGTTTATGATTTAAAATAGAAAATTAAATCTATTCATAATCAGGAACAATGGCTCGCCCGGCACAGCTCACCGTTGCCGATCTGACCCTGCGGTTTCAGGTGGGCGGAGCGTTGTCGGCGCAGGCGCTGGCGACGGCGCTGGACGTGACGCAGCCGACCATTTCGCGCGGGCTGACGCGGCTCGGTGAGTCGGTGGTGGTGCTCGGTGCGGCGCGGCGGGCGCGGTATGCGTTGCGACGGGCGGTGCGCTCGGCGGGGGATCGGTGGCCGGTGTATCGGGTCGACGCGGCGGGACGGGCGGGCGAGTGGGCGCGGGTCCATGCGTTGCACGGTGGAGTGTGGGTCGAGTGGGCGGGCGAGGCCCCGGCTTGGGCGGAGCGGGCGCTGGGCCGGGAGGGATTTTTGGACGGGTTGCCGTTTTTCCTCGGTGATTTTCGACCGCAGGGATTTCTTGGACGGCAACAGGCACGACGGGTAGCGGAGGCGTTGCGGTTGCCGGCGGACCCGCGGCAGTGGGGCGACGATGCTACGCTGGTTTTTCTTCAGGCGGAGGGCGACGATCTGCCGGGCGATCTCATCGTGGGCGAGGCACCCGCGCGGCGGGTGTTGGCCCGGGCGCTCGTTGCGGCGACGACTTCGGCGACGGATGGAACGGTCGCGGAGAACGCGCGGGCGGTGCGCTATCCCGAACTCGCGACGCAGGTGTCGGCGGGTGGGATGGTGGGTTCGTCAGCGGGCGGAGAGCAGCCGAAGTTTTTGACGACGGTGCGGCGCGACGCGGGCCCGGTGGAGCCGGTGTTGGTGAAGTTTTCCCCGCCGATGGAGACGCCCGTGGGGCGGCGGTGGGCAGATTTGTTGGCGGCCGAGGCGCACGCGCTGGCCGTAGTGGCGGAGTATGGACTGGCGATGGCCGGGGCGCGGGTGCTCGATGCGGGCGGGCGGCGTTTTCTGGAAGTCGCGCGGCATGATCGGTTGGGCGCGCGGGGGCGGCGCGGGGTGGTGTCGCTGGAGGCGCTGCACGGGGCGTTTGACGGCGGTGGGGCGGCGCACGACTGGGTGGCGGCGGCCGAGTCGCTCGCGCGGGCGGAGTTGATCGAGGCGGCGTCGTTGGACGCGGTCCGTCGGCTGCATTTCTTTGGCGAACTGATCGGAAATTCCGACATGCATTTCGGCAATCTCTCGTTCTGGCTCGATGATGCGCGCCTGTTTCGCGTGGCGCCCGCTTACGACATGCTGCCGATGGTGTGGTCGCCGAGCGTGCAGGGTGAGGTCGTGGTGTGGGAGTTGGTCCCTCGTCCGCCGTTGCCGGGAGCAGCGGGCACGTGGGGCGAAGTCGCGGCGTGGGCGGTGGAGTTTTGGCGGCGGGTGGCGGCGGATGCGGCAGTGTCGGCGGAGTTTGCCGAGATCGCACGGCGGGCGGGTGCGCAGGTGGAACGGATGCGAGGGCTGTTTGCATGAGGGCGGCACGGTGGCGAATCGGTGCGATGGGCTTGGCGTTCGCCTTGGCTTGGTTGGCCGGATGCACGACTACGCCGGCGCCGCGGGTGTCATTGGCGGCGGTGCCAGTCGAGCAACGCGCGCGGGCCGAGGGGAACGTGCGCGTGTTCGATCGCGTGTGGGGACTCGTCGCGGACTGGCACTACGATC
>Ga0114978_10002124_pt1 | contig 16452 bp, 14 predicted proteins | sample S_140212_EF_Meta_FD_87027 | JGI IMG/M metagenome (GOLD analysis project Ga0114978, IMG submission 87027) | Freshwater microbial communities from Lake Simoncouche, Canada to study carbon cycling - S_140212_EF_MetaG | ecosystem: Environmental > Aquatic > Freshwater > Lake | place: Lake... | reverse complement strand
CGACCTAACCTGTCATCCCGGGCAAGTGGCGACAGCCACGTCGACCCGGGACCTAATTCTTTTCGCGGATGCCGCCCCTGGGTCCTGGTGCCTCGCTGCGCTACGACCGAGATGGCGGAGGACTAGGGCGCTGCATCGAGCCAGGTTGCTAACGCCGTCCAGGCTTCGGGCTCGGTCAGCATCGGGGCGTGGCCGACGTTAGTGACCTCCACATAGGCCATCTGCGGCGCATGATATCGCATTACGCCGACCAGGCGCGCGTCGATCAGGTCTGAGATCGCCCCGCGCACCAGTAAAACAGGCCGGTCGCGGTTCAGGTTCACAAACAGCGGGGTGAGATCCGGAGACGCATTGCTGCTGCCGGCCTGTTTAAACGGAACAGAAATGTCGGGGTCGTAGTCGAGGCGCAACGTCCCCGCCTCGTCCTGGACGAACAGGCGCCGGGCGAAGGCGTCCCAGTCGGCGGCGGTATAATCGGGAAAGGCTACACCGTTCAGCGCCTTGGCAAAGTCGGCCGCGCCAGCCCAGTCGTCCACCGTCGACGAAACGCCCAGATAGCCGGCAATCCGTGCCAGCCCGACCGGCGATAGTTGCGGCCCCACGTCGTTGAGCACTGCGCCGGCCACGCGCTCTGGCCGAAGCGAGGCGAAGATCATAGTGACCAGCCCGCCCAGGCTGGTGCCGACGAACAGGGCCCGGTCGATTCCCGCCGCGTCCATCAGGGCGGCAATGTCCTGGGCATAGACTGTCGGCCAGTAGGTCATCGGGTCTGGTGCATAGGCGCTCAGACCTCGGCCGCGAAATTCCGCGACCAGCACCCGGCGGCCCTTGGCGGCGATCCTGGGTGCCACGTCCTCGAAATCGCGCGCATTGCGCGTCAATCCATGCAGGCAGATCACCGGCAGCTGGCGGCTAGGCGTGGTGGGCGCATAGTCGCGGGCATGCAGCCGTAGGTCATCTTGGGATTGCCAGTAGAGATCGGAGAAGCGGTTCATGCTAACTCCATAGCGGTCATCCCGGCCGCAGCGAAGCCGCCGGAAAATCTTCGTCACCGTCGCGGATGCGGCAGGCCACTGCACTCAAATCTTATCAGCACTGGATGGGGTGGTCACACTCAGTGCAAGGATGTTGGCGCAAGGGGTGGCCAGCGGTGTTTTCGAGCCGTAGGAAAGCGTTATGCCCTCCGCCGCACCCCCGGCCGTCAGCGTCGTGATTGTCGCCTACAACAGTGGGCCCACCCTGGCGCGTTGCCTGGCGGCGCTTAAAGCCCAAACCTTTACCGATTTCGAGACCCTGCTGGTCGACAACGGCGAGCCCGGCGCAAACGACGGTGCCCCGGCCAGGGCGGCGCAGGCCGATCCCGCGATGAAGCTGATTTCCGCCCACGGCAACCTCGGCTTCGCGGCCGGCAACAATCTAGCCGCGATAGAAGCGAAAGGGCGCTGGCTGGTGCTACTCAATCCAGATGCCTATGCCGCCCCGGACTGGCTGGAGCGGCTGGTGGATGCCGCCGCCCGCTATCCCGCCTGCAGCGCCTTTACCTCGCGCCAGTTGATGGACCAGACTCCGGAACGGCTCGATGGCCTGGGCGATGTGATGTTCGCCGCCGGCATTCCTTACCGTGGCGGCTACGGCCAGACCGACCCTGGAGATACGCCCGAGGGTGAGGTTTTCTCGCCCTGCGGCGCGGCGATGATGATCGACAGAGCCTTGTTCCTGAGCATGGGCGGGTTCGACGAGAGTTTCTTTTGCTACTGTGAAGACGTTGACCTGGGCTTCCGCCTGCAACTGGCCGGTGAGCCGGTGCTGATCATTCCGTCGGCTGTGGTGCGCCACCACGGCTCGGCCTCCTCGGGCGGTCCAGCATCAGAGTTTGCCGTCTCGCACGGCACCCGAAACCGGTTGTGGATGCTGGTCAAGGACCTGCCGTCGCTGCTTCTGGTCCCTGTGTTGCTGGCGCATGTGGCGGCGGTCAGCCTGCAATGCGCCCTGGCACGGCGCGACCCGGCGGCGGCCATGACCATGCGGGCGCTGATTCAGGGTTGCCAGACGGCCTCGACGCCCTGGCAGTCGCGGCGATCCGTGCAGGCGGCGCGCAAGGCCTCTGTGCTGGACATTCTCCGCGCCATGACCTGGAATCCCCGCGATGTGCTGGGCATGAAACCGGTGATTCGGCCGATCAGATCGCGCGTTAAAGCGCGCTGAGGCACTCCACCAGTCGCGCCATAAAGGCCGCGCCGCGCTGAATCTGGCTGACCTCAACAAATTCGTCCGGCTGGTGCGCCCGATCAATCGAGCCCGGACCACAGATCACGGTCGAAAATCCCGCCTCCTGAAACTGCCCGGCCTCTGCGGCATAGGACACAACACGGGGCGGGCCGTTGTCGCCGGCCAGCCGCCGCGCCAGCAGCTCGGCCGCCCCGCCTGGTTCCGGTGCCAGCGGCGGCGTATGCGAGCGGCGCTGAATCACCAGTCCGGTCTCGGGGAAGCGCGCCTTGAGTTCGCTGTCGATTTGGCGCGCCAGAATGAAAATGTCGCTCAACAAGGCCTGCGCATCAACGCCCGCAGGGCAGCGCAGGTCGAACACGAACACGCATTCGCGCGCCAGGATGTTTACAGCGGTCCCACCATTGACCTGGCCAAGGGTCAGAGAGCACCCGGCCGGGATGTAGGGCGAGGCCGGATCGGCGTCGTGCGCCAGCTTTGCGGACAACTGGTGCAGCGCACTGAGCAGCGGAATCGCCGCCATAATGGCCGAGGCACCCAGGTGAGTTAGGCTGGAATGCGCCTCACGCCCGGTCACCGTCACCCTGTAGGATGTGATGCCCTTATGCCCATGCACGGCCACCATGTCGGTCGGTTCGCCCACAATCACCACCGCTGGTGGCGGAACCTGCGCGACGATCACGGCGATCAAATCGGGCGCGCCCAGGCATCCGACCTCCTCGTCATAGGAAAACGCCAGATGCACTGGCTTTTGTAGACGCGCCTGGGTCAGTGCAGGAACCGCCGCCAGGCTGAGGGCTAAAAAGCCCTTCATGTCGCATGTGCCGCGGCCGTAAAGCCGCCCGTCCCGCTCAGTCAGGCTCCAGGGGTCGCTACTCCAGGCCTGGCCGTCCACCGGAACCACATCAGTATGGCCAGACAGAACCACACCTCCGGCGATATCTGGTCCAATACTGGCCAGCAGATTGGCCTTGCTTCCATCGGCATTGGGCACCCGCCGCGAGGCGACACCATGGCCAGCCAAATAGGCCTCAACCCATTCGATCAGTGCCAGGTTCGAGCCGCGCGATGTGGTGTCGAAACCGACCAGGGTGCGCAGGATCTCGATCGCATTGGCGGCAAGCTGTTCGACATTTGGGGGCGCGGCCATGGCCCATATTGAGCCTTGTGCTCCATGCGGGTAAAGCCCGTTTCCCACTTTACTGGAACAGTTGCTGTGATCGATCTTTACACCTGGGGTACGCCGAACGGGCACAAGGTTTCTATCGCTCTGGAGGAGATGGGCCTCGCCTATGGCGTCCACGCCGTAAACATCGGCAAGAACGAGCAGTTCGCCCCCGCGTTCCTGGCGATTTCGCCCAATAACAAGATCCCGGCTATCGTCGATCATGATGCGCACGGCGGGGCCCAGACCGTGTTCGAGAGCGGGGCTATCCTGCTCTACCTGGCCGAGAAGACCGGCCGCTTTCTGAGTCCGTCTGGTCCTGAGCGTGTCGCGGCGCTGGAATGGCTATTCTGGCAGGTTGGTGGGCTGGGCCCCATGATTGGCCAGCTCAACTGGTTCGCTAGCCCCAACCGCCCCGCCGTGCCGGTGGGTATAGAGCGCTACACCAACGAGGGCCGCCGCCTGCTGGGCGTGATGGAAAAGCGTTTGTCGACCGTGCCATACCTGGCCGGTGACGATTATTCCATCGCCGACATGGCCTGCTACGCCTGGATCCTGTCCGCCCTGAGCTACACCGCCAAGCTGTCGCCCGCGCTTATTCCCGAAATGCCGTCAGTGCGGCGCTGGCTGGATGACGTGGGCACACGTCCGGCCCTGCAGCGCGGCATGACCGTACCGAAGGCCTGACCAGAGCACCCCGCTACGCTTGCGCCCGAAAATGCCGTGCGATGGCAGCTTAGTCTCGACCCGGCGTGCTATTTAGCGGGCGGCGGGGGTGGGGCGTTCTCGCGCTGGATCTCGCTCAGAGACTTGAACGCCAAAAGCTGGATACGGAACATCAGCACGCTGTTGGCGGGAATCTGCTTATCGGCCTTGTCACCATAGGCCAAGCTCGGCGGGGCCCAGATTTCCCACTGATCACCCGGATGCATCAGCGAGATGGCTTCAGACCAAGCCGGGATCAGAGCGCCAAGCTGGAAGATGGCCGGCTGGTCCTCGTCCACCGAGGCGTCGAAGGTGGTGCCATCAAGCAGCTTGCCTTCGTAATGCACGGCCACCAGATCGTCCTTGCCCGGCGAACCGCCCTTGGGATCGCCTGGCACGACCACGCGATATTGCAGGCCGTCGGGCAGGGTAATCACACCCGCCTCGGTTTTATTCTTGGCCAGGAAGGCTGTGCCGTCCGGCATCGGGGGCGCCGGGGTAAAGTCGATTAGGTTGAGGCGAAACTCCAGCACGCTGCCGCCGGGGATCGGACCCTTGTCTTCGTCACCATAGGCCAGTTCCGGCGGGGCCCAGATGATCCACTGGTCGCCGGGGCGCATCAGCTGCGCCGCCTCGATCCAAGCCGGGATCAGGCCGCGCAGTGGAAATTCCGCCGGCTTGCCGCGCGCGATCGAGCTATCGAACACCTTGCCGTCGATCAGCTTGCCCTCGTAGTCCACCTTCACCGTATCACGCGGTCCGGGGTGGGCGCCTGTCGCAGGGCCAGACTGGATGATCTTGTATTGCAGGCCGTCAGGCAGGGTGACCACGCCCGGCGCGGTCTTGTTCTTGGCCAGGAACGCCTGGGCCGCCGTGGGGCCGGCAGCCACAACAGTGGCGGTTGGGGCCTGGGCATGGGCCGCTAGAAGCGGCGCGAGCGAAAGGGTGAGGGCGGCGGCGAGGGTAGGGAAACGCATTTTTCTTATTATCCTTGAGCCGTCTGGCGGGCCGCGGGCAGGAAATCGATCAGTTGGATACGGAAGTCCAGCACACTGTTGGCCGGGATCGGGCCCTTATCTTCGTCGCCGTAGGCGCGGAAGGGCGGGGTCCAGACCTCCCACTCATCGCCGGGACGCATCTTGGTGAGGGCATCGGTCCAGCCGGGGATCAGGTTGTGCAGTGGGGCGGTGATCGGCGCGCCACGCTGGAATGAGCTGTCGAACATTGTGCCATCGAGCAGCTTGCCCTCGTACATCACCTTGACCTCATCGGCCGGGCGGGGCGAGTTGCCGCTCGCTGGGCCGGAGGTGATGATCTTGTACTGCACTCCGGTGGGCAGGGTGACCACGCCGGGTGCCACGGCGTTCTTGGCCAGGAAGGCTTGGCCCTCCGACTGAGCCGCCGCCGCCTTGGCGGGGTCAATTTTGGGGACGGATGCGGGCTTGTGGCAGGCCACCAGTGGCATGCTCAGCGCTAGGGCGACGGCGGCAATCGAGGTCATGCGCATCAAGGTGGGTTCCTATGCTGGGCGCGGGGTGGTCAAGGCGCCGTAGAGGTCGGGGCGGCGGTCGCGGAAAAAGCCCCAGGCGGCCCGATGCCGGCTCAGAAAGTCTAGGTCAAAGCTTGCCACGGCCACGCCGTGTTCGTCCCGGCCCATGTCGGAAATAAGGTCGCCGCGATGATCGGCGATAAAGCTGGACCCGTAGAAGGTCTGACCGCCGCCGCGGTAGCCATCCCACGGCTCGAAGCCGGTGCGGTTGGCACCCACGACGGGAATCACATTGCTGACCGCGTGGCCCTGCATGGCGCGCCGCCAGGGCAAGGCGGTATCCAGGCTCGGGTCATGCGGTTCGCTGCCGATAGCGGTGGGATAGAGCAGCACCTCCGCGCCCATCAGGGTCATGGCGCGCGCGGCTTCCGGGTACCATTGGTCCCAGCAGATACCCACGCCGAGGCGGCCAAAACACGTGTCCCACACTTTGAATCCGGTGTCGCCGGGACGGAAATAGTACTTCTCCATATAGCCGGGCCCGTCCGGAATATGGCTTTTGCGGTAAATGCCCAACAGCGATCCATCGGCGTCGGCCATGACCAAGCTGTTGAAATAGTGCGGTCCCTCACGCTCGAAGATCGAGATCGGAATCACTACGCCGAGCTCTGCCGCCAGCGGGGCCAGGGCGGTGACGCAGGGGTGTTCTCGCCAGGTCGCGGCGGTGGAGAACCATTGCTCCTCCTGGGCGACGCAGAAATAAGGGCCCTGGAACAGCTCTGGCGGCAGGATCACCTGCGCGCCCTTGGCCGCCGCCTCGCGGATCAACTCGGCGGTGCCGGCGATATTGGCCTGAATATCCATGCCGTAGCTGGCTTGGATGGCGGCGACGCTGATCCTGCGGGCCATCAGACCGGCTCCTGCTGGGTGATGCAGTGGAACGAGCCGCCGCCGGTCAGGATTGCGGTCGAGGGCAGGCCGATCACCTGCCGTTCTGGGAACAGGCTCTGGAGAGCCTCGACCGCGAAGTCGCCTGCCGCTGTGCCATATTGCGGCACGATCACTGCGCCATTGGCGATGATGAAGTTCATATGGCTGGCAGGCAGCACCTCGCCATCCGCGTCGATCAGCCGCCCGGGCGAGGGAATGCGCACAACCTGCAGGGCGCTGCCGCGCGCGTCGGTCATGCCGCTCAGCGCCTTTGCGGCAGCGGCGTAATTGTCGGTATTGGGATCGTCCATGCCAAACCCCAGTGGGCAGACCACCACGCCCGGTGCCACGAACCGCGCCACGTTGTCGATATGGCCGTCGGTATGGTCGCAGCGCAGGCCACGGTCGAGCCACAGCACGGTGCGTGCGCCCAGCGACAGCCCCAGCGCACGTTCGGCGTCAGCCTCGGTCCAGCCCTTATTGCGGTTGTCATTGAGCAGGCACTGACGTGTGGTCAGCACCGTTCCCAGCCCGTCGTGCTCGATAGCCCCGCCTTCAAGAATAAAGTCATTGGCGATCAGCGGCACCCCGGCGGCGGAAGCAATCTGGCCCGCCACCGCGTCGTCGCCCTCAAGATCGTACTTGCCGCCCCAGCCGTTAAAGCGGAACGAAACCGCCGCGGGCGATCCCTTATCATGAACGAAGATCGGCCCGGTGTCGCGCAGCCAGATGTCGCCAAATTCTCCGCGCACGATCTCTACGGTGGTGTCACTGAGCAGGCGCTCGGCGGCGGCCTGAGCGTCATCGCCGCGCACCAGCAGTCGCACCCGCTCCGCGCCCGGACCGGCCAGGGCCCGCGCCAGGGCGGCGACCTCCGCCTGGGCGGGGGCAAGGTCTTCCAGCCACAGTTCGGCATGGCTGGGAAACCCAAGCCACATCGCCCGGTGCGGGCCCCATTCGGGAGGAACGATCCGTTGCATGACGACGCCAGATGGGCTGTGACCGATCCTTCGTCAAGCACGTGATTGGCTCAGCGCGGCATGATGTCGGTCCGCATACTCCAACCGTCATCCCGGCCGCAGCGGAGCGGAGCGCCGGGACCCAGGGGCCGGATCAGCAAAAAGCGCTAGGTCCCGGTTCGGCTTGGCTACCGCCACTCGCCCGGGATGACGGGGGGCGAAGAAAAAGGGCGGCCCATCGCTGAGCCGCCCCGCTTCTTGTCTGAGGGACTAGGCGTCTGGCCTAGAACTCGTAACGCAGGCCGATCTGGAGGTACCAGAGCGAGAAGGCGTTATTGGTGCTGCGGTTCACCGCGGTCGAGACCGACGAGTACTTGTAGCGGGTGCAGACCGCGCTGTTGGTCGGCACGGCGACGCCATTGGCGTCGGCGCAGTCGACCCGGGTCAGGGTGTTCTGGTCGTTATATTCAGAAGCCTTACCCCAGCCGCGGTTGATCATGTTGAGGACGTTGCGCACGTCGAAGTCGACCTTGATCTTGTGGCCTTGGTACAGCGCGGGAAGCTCCTGGCTGTACTGGAAGTCAACGCGGTTGATGTCCTTATTGGTGTTGCTGAGCTTCTTCACCAGGCCCGGCTGCAGGCCGAACTTGTTCACATAGCCTTGGAACAGCGTCAGGTCGGCTTGCGTCGCGAAGGTCACCAGACCGACGTTGAGGTCGGATAGATTAGTGTCGCCCGCGAAGTCAGGCACGTACAGGGCCTGCGCGGTCTGGTTCACGCCGAACACCTGGCTGCGGCCTGACTGACGGTCCGACATCTGGAACCCGAACGGACGACCGGTGTTGCGTTCCGCAAATAGGGTGAAGCGGCTCTCATAATCGCCGAAGAACTTCTTGTGATAACCGGCTTCGAGCTTGTAGCGGGTCAGCTCGGTTTCCGACCGGCCCAGATAGGCGCGGTTGGGGTCCATGTAGGCCGGTGCGCTGCCGTAGAGCGAGCTGGTGGTACCGAACAGCAGGCCCGGGTTCATGTCTTGCCCGCTGGTCTTGCCGTAGCCGATCCCGAAATTGCCTCCCCAATCCCAGTTGCGCGAGACCTGCACGCCGATCGAGCGGCTTTCGCCCTTGTCGACGTTGGTGACGATGATGTCGCGGTTCGAGCCGGGGTTGACCGAAGTCTTGCCCGGGGTGGTGGCGGCCAGACCATCGTAACGAATGCGGCCGTCGGGCAGAACCTGTTGCACCCCATTGATCACCAGCGGCTGAGCCTTGGCATCATAGTAGGTGATTTCGTCATTCTGCTGGGTGGCGATGTAGTCGGCGTGCAGATTGAAGCCCAGCACGCGGTAGTTCGCACCCAAGAAGGCCTTCCAGGTTGAGGGCAGGCGGAAGCTCGGCGACAGGGCGATGACTTCCCCCGTCGACGGAATGCCGGTCGATGCGGGCAGGGTGCCCTGTTGGAGTGCCTTGACCGACGTCGGGATGATGTAGCCGAAGTTTGGATCGAGGTTCAGACCGTTCAGTGCGGCTTGACCAATGGCTTGGGTATAGCCCGCCGTGTTGGTAGTTTCGTTGATCGTCGTGCCATCGGCCTGACGTTGGAAGGTCACAGACGTGGTCTTGTAGCCCGTGTTTGAGAAGCCGATGCCCGTGAGCACGTCGGGGGTGCCGCCGCCGAACAGACCGACGCCACCGTTCAGGGTGAAGTCGACAGTCGGATTCCATTCGGCCGAGAAGCGCGGGGCTAGCAGGTGTTGGCCATCAATGTTGCCGCTGTTGCTAAAGCCGTTGCGCTGCAAGAAGTACGGGTTCGCGGTAGGAGCCTGCTGTTCGTAGTACCAGTCGTAGCGGATGCCGGCTGTGGCCTTCAGGGTATCGGTGATCTTGATGGCGTCCTGGAAGTAGACGCTGTCTGTCCAGGTGGCCGCACTGAAGGCCCCGTCGTTGGCGTTGCCGGTCACCGCGTTCTGATAGGTCAGCGCTCCGGCCTTGCCGGCGGCGAAATCTGCCAGGGAGTCGAAGTAGTACAGGCCACGCGACTGCGGGACGAAGACGTTGAAGATATCGGTGTGACGCGCCTGGGCACCTAGCTTGAAGGTGTGGTTGCCCAAGTTGTACGTCGCTACGGCTGAGAAGCGAGCTTCCTGTTGATCGAGCGAGTTGGCGTGACGGAACTGGTCAGGCCCGAAGCGCACGGAGCTGAAGCCCGACTGGCATGTCTGTTGCGATGCATCCGAAACCGCCGCGGTGCAGACTGAGACATCGGCGTAGTTCTGACCACTCGGCGGGCTCTGGCTGTTGCGATAATCGCGGTAGGTCGCCTTCAGGGTGGTGGACAGTTTTTCGGTCCAACGGGAGTCGATTTCCAGTGTCGACGCGACGTCCTTGTTGCCCTGGGTGTACCAGTGCGAGCTCAGGGAGTCGGTGAACTGGCCTTGGTCGGTCCGCAGCACCGCCGATGACAGGGCGTAGCGGTAGGTCAGGCTGGCCCGGTGATTATCGGTGATGTTCCAGTCGAGCTTGGCCGAATATTTCTTGTCCAGCACGGGCTGGGTCAGGGCGTTGGTGCCGAGAGAGAACGGGCTCTTGTAGCCGCTGTTGTAGGTATTGATAACCTGGTTCTCTTGCGCCGCCGTCAGTCCGGTGAAGGCGTTAGGATAACCCGCGCCGGCGAGTCCGAACTGGGTGGTGTCTTGGGTGACGTACTTTTCGTAGGCCAGGGCGAAGAACAGCTTGTCCTTAATGATCGGGCCGCTGAGGAAGCCGCCGAAATTCTGCTGGCTGATAATCGGCGCAACGCGAGTCGTGCCGATGTGCTTACCGATCATGCCTTCGTTCAGGTAGTTGTCGAACACCACGCCGTGGAAGCTGTTTCCGCCGGACTTCAGCACGAGGTTGATCGAACCGCCGGTGAAGTCGCCGTTTTCGACGTCGGTCGGGGCCACGGCGACCACGAACTGTTCAACGGCGTCAAGCGTGACCGGACCGCGCGCGGTGGTCAGGCCGCCTTGGGCCAGGCCGAAGTTGTCTTGGGCCGAAACGCCATCGACCGCGATGCGGTTGAAGCGCGGATTTGAACCGGCGATCGAGATGCCGCCGCTGTTGGCACCGGCGCGGGCACCCGAGGCGTCTTGGGTTACCAGAATGTCGCGACGCGCGACGTCGCGGATATCGCGGTTGATGGTGACCACGGTCCGGATCGCCGCAGCGTTCAGGACCGTCTTGGGGCCTGCGGTGCTGTCGCGGCGACCGGCAACGACCGTGACCGCTTCGACGGCCTCGACGGGCGCGCTGACGTCAGCGTCAAAGGCGACAGTCTTACCAAGGTCCACAAACACACCGCTGTAGGCGCGCTTGCCGGATGGGGAGGTGATGGTGATGGTGTAGGGGCCGCCGACGCGCAGGCCAGAGGCGTCGAACGTGCCGGTCGCGTTGGTCACCGTGGTTAGGCGGGTGCCCGACGGTTCGTGCAGAATGACCACGGTCGCATTGGCGGCCGCAGCCGTGCCAGCACTTACCGTGCCGTGAATGCTACCAGTTGTGTCCTGCGCATAGACCGCGGTGGACATGGCGACGGCGAGCGTCATGAGGCCCGCGCCGAAGGCGAGCCGTTTCATTAAGTGCATTGAGTATCCCCTCTCAAACGCGGACATCGCGGCGGAACACAGGTCGCGAAAAGGACATGCGTGTAAGGGTAGAGTTTCATAGTTTGGTGACGATTCCGCAACGCCGTCGTCTAAAATGAACGAATAGTTATTGAACTGCGATAATTTTGATCATTTCTGGCGCTATGGCGCTAGCCTGATGATGCCGTTGCGCATTGGATTTGATGGCAAAATCGGCAAATAGGGGCAGTACGGCGCTGAATTCGACGAAAACCGCAAAACATGCGCACCGCGATGCGGCGTTGCAACAATCGGCACCGGATTCGCACCTGAAGCTCGCGCTTTCGATGACAGTGGCGGCCTGCGTACTGCGGCTGATCGTCCTGTTCGTGACCCCGCTCGAACTGCACCCCGACGAGGCGCAGTACTGGCTTTGGTCGCAGCATCTGGACCTTGGCTATTTTTCCAAGCCGCCGCTGATCGCCTGGCTCATTGCCGCCACCACCGCCATTGGCGGCGATACCGAACCTTGGGTGCGGCTAAGCGGGCCGTTCATGCATGCCGCCGCTGGTCTGTTCCTGTTCTTCACTAGCCGCCGGCTCTATTCGCCCGCCGTCGGCCTGCTGGCCTGCGCCCTCTACACCCTGATCCCCGGCGTACAGCTGTCCAGCCTGGTCATCAGCACCGACGCGCCGCTGCTGGCCCTGCTGTCGGCGGCCCTACTGGCCTATGTATCCCTGCCCAAACAGGTAGAACCACGTTCCGTCGGCATCGCCGCCCTGATGGGCGCGGCCGTCGGCGCGGCGGCCCTGGCCAAATATGCCGCCGTCTATGCCTTGATCGGCATCGCCGCTCATCTGCTGATCGACAAGGCGGCGCGACGCGCCTGGAGCCCCGCTGTGGCAGCGGCCTTCCTCGGCACCTTCGCGCTGTTACTAGCCCCCAATCTGGCCTGGAATGCCGACCACCATTTCGCCACCGTCACCCACCTGGCCTCCAACGCCAACTGGACCCGGGGACGGATGTTCAACCCGGACGAACTGGGCGAATTCCTGCTGAGTCAGCCCGGCGTGTTCGGTCCCCTACCCGCCCTGTTGCTGGTCGCCGGCCTCCTCCTGTTCCGTGGCCGTCTGCAGGCCGCCGACCGATTGCTGCTGTGCTGGGCGGCACCGCCGCTACTGATAGTCTCGCTGCAGGCCTTGCTGTCGCGTGCAAACGCCAACTGGGCCGGTGCAGCCTATCCGGCCCTTGCCCTGCTGCTAGCGGCCTGGCTGATGCATTGGCGCAAGACGATTTGGGTGGCGGCCGTGCTGGGTACCCAAGGCGCGATTGCCCTGTTATTCCTGGTCTGTGTGGTAAGGCCCGATATCGCCGACCGGCTAGGCGCATCCAACAGCCTCAAGCGCAGCCGAGGCTGGGCCGCGACCGTGCAGAGCCTCGTCGAGCGATCCCGTGAAGAGCAGGTCGGTCAGCGCCTGTCGGCCGTGACGGTCGATGACCGCTTTCTGTTCAACGCCGCAGCCTATTACGGGCGCAGCTATTTTGGCCATATGGGTGCCCCGCCCCTGACCATGTGGGTGCGCGGCGTACAGCCCAACAGCCAGGCCGAGACCGAAAACCCGCTGACCATCGGCGAGGGCCAGCGCGTTCTGGCTGCCAGCTATGAGGGTCAGTTCGCTGAGGAGATGGCCTTGGATTTCATGGTCGTTACGGGTCGGGAATTATCCAGTGTGCGGCTGGATCATCAGCACAACCGCCGCATGGGCCTCTTTATCGGCGAGACCTACGCCCGCGCGCCGCGCAACCCCGCCACCGGCATTCAGTACGGATTTACGCGCGGCGGCCGGCGCATCGCCCCGAACGGAAAACCCTAGGCAGAGGCCTTAGGGGTTGCGGCCCCAAACCCGCACCAGACGCGCATCCCGGCCACAGCCCTGGCGATAGCCGTTGTAACGCAGGCTGTTCGTCTCGGAGAAATTGCGGTGGTACGCCTCCGCGTCATAGAAGCGGCTGGCGTTGACGATCAGTGTTTTCATCATGCCAGACTTCAGCTTGGCGGCCCATTTCGCGCGAGACGCTTCGGCGATGGGGCGTTGGGCCGGGGTGACAAAAACTGCAGGCCGATAGGATGGACCACGGTCGCAGAACTGCCCGCCATCATCGGTCGGGTCGACTAGGGGCCAGTAGCGGTCAAGCAACTGAGCATAGCTGATCTTGCTAGGATCATAGGTGACCCGCACCGACTCATAGTGGCCGGTGGTTTCCCTCACCACGTCTTCGTAGCCGGGGTTGAGCAGGGTGCCGCCGGTATAACCGCTCATGACAGCGGTCACGCCGACAATGGCCTTCATGTCGTGTTCCATGCACCAGAAGCAGCCGCCGGCGAAGATCGCATGTTCGCTATTCGATGACGGCTTGGGAGCCGGTTTGGCTGCCTGCGCTAGCGCTAATCCTGGCAGACCCAGGCCCAAGGCCAGACACAGGGTCAGGAAAAGACGGCGCATGTTCGCTCCTAGGTAATGGCCACGGTGAACGCGAATTGCGTCTTTGCCGTGATCTCTTCGACGGTAACGTCGGGGGCCAATTCGAGGAGGACGGGGGCATGGGTGCCGCGCGCGAGGTCGAACACCCCCAGCTCCGTGATCACCATGTCGACCACATTGGCACCGGTGAGCGGCAGCGAGCACTCGGTGACCAGCTTGGACGCACCGGTCTTTTCGCAGTGCTCCATGACGACCACCACGCGACGCACGCCGGCCACCAGGTCCATAGCCCCGCCGGGGCCCTTGACCATCTTGCCGGGCACCATCCAGTTGGCCAAATCGCCGTTGGCCGCTACCTGCATGGCACCCAGGATCGCCATGTTGATATGGCCGCCCCGGATCATGCCGAAGCTGTCGGCGCTGCTGCAGTAGGAGGTCTCGGGCAGTTCGGTGACGGTCTGTTTGCCGGCGTTGATCACGTCCGGATCGGCCTCGCCTTCATAGGGGAAGGGACCGGTCCCCAGCATGCCGTTTTCGCTCTGCAGGATGAGGTTGACGCCCTCGGGGAGGTAGTTGGCCACCATGGTCGGGATGCCGATGCCAAGGTTCACATAGAAGCCGTCTTTCAGCTCCTTGGCGGCGCGCATCGCCATGCCTTCGCGGGTCCAGGCCATTAGGCTGCTCCTGCCGTCTCCGGCCGCGGCCGGGTGTAAAGTTTCTCGATCCGCTTAGGGTAGGCTTGGCTTTCGACCACCCGGTCCACGAAGATGCCGGGGGTGTGGATGTTGTCGGGCCCCAGGGTTCCGGTCTCGACCAGGTGCTCAAGCTCGGCCACCGTGGCCTTGCCCGCCGTGGCCATCATCGGATTGAAATTCCGGGCCGTCTTTCGATAGACGAGGTTGCCCTCGTGGTCGCCCTTCCAGGCCTTGACAAGGGAAAGGTCGGACACCAACCCCGTCTCCATGATGAAACGTTCGCCGTTGAAGGTGCGTTCTTCCTTTCCCTGGGCCAGGGGCGTGCCCACGCCGGTACGCGTGTAGAAGGCCGGGATGCCCGCCCCGCCGGCGCGGATACGTTCCGCCAGTGTCCCTTGTGGGTTGAACTCGATCTCGATCTTGCCGGTGAGATATTGCTCGGCGAACAGCTTGTTCTCTCCCACATAGGAGCTGATGGCCTTGGCGACCTGGCCTGTCTCGAGCAGCAACCCGAGCGCAGCACCGTCCACACCGCAATTGTTGGAAATCACAGTCAGGTTGCGCACGCCGGAGTCTCTGATGACCGCGATCAGGTGTTCGGGCACCCCGCAGATGCCAAATCCCCCGGCCATGATCGACATGCCGTCGAACAACAACCCGTCCAGCGCCTCCTCGGCCCGCGCCCTCGCCTTATCGACCACGTTCGCTTCCCCATCACGACGCCACACGGCGCGTCTTATTAGCGGCACTGGTGACCCTATCAGCGCGCGCGGGTCAAGATGGCAAAGACACCAGGATCGTCTATTCGCTTGAAGTCAATCTGCCGGAGCAACCCCAGCGCTAAGGGGTGTTCCCGAAGTTGCCGGAACCTGCATTCAGGAGGAAACTTGCGCCCATGAACCAGACAGCCAACCTCTCTGCCGCAATTCTGCCGGTCTCCTACAGGCTCTACGAGGCTGACTTTGAGCGCTTCGCCGCCGAACTGGGCGCCTCTTTCGCCCGCTACGGCTTCGCCGTCGTCACCGACCATGGCCTGGACCAGGGCCGCATCGACGCGGCGATTCGCAGCGCCAAAGACTTCTTCGCCCTGCCCAAACAGACCAAGCTGGACTACATCGCGGGCAACGGCGGGCAGCGGGGCTACGTTGCCTTTGGGGTCGAGACCGCCAAGGGCGCCGAACATTCCGACCTCAAGGAATTCTGGCACGTTGGACGCGATCTGCCCCCGGGCCACGCCTTTCGCGCCACCATGCCTGACAACGTCTGGCCCGCCGAGGTGCCCGCTTTCAAGTCCGCGGAGTCCTGGCTCTATACGGCGCTGGATAGCCTGGGTGGCTGCGTCCTGGAGGCCATCGCTCGATACCTGGAGCTGGATCGGCATTTCTTTGATCCAACCGTGAAGGACGGTAATTCCATCCTACGGCTGCTGCACTATCCGCCAGCGCGGTTCGACGGCCCCAATGTGCGGGCCGGGGCGCATGAAGACATCAACACCATCACCCTGCTCCTTGGTGCGGAAGAAGCTGGCCTAGAGGTGCTTGACCGTGATGGCCAGTGGTTGCCGATCAACGCCCCGCCAGGCGCGGTGGTCTGCAACATCGGCGACATGCTGCAGCGTCTGACCAACAATGTATTGCCGTCGACAACGCACCGCGTGGTCAATCCACCGCCGGAGCGGCGCGGGGTGGCGCGCTATTCGACGCCGTTCTTCATGCACTTCGCGCCGGACTACCTGATTAAGACCCTGCCCAGCTGCATCACGCCAGACAACCCTGACCGCTACCCGGTATCGATCACCGCCGACGGGTTCCTGATGGAGCGCTTAAGGGAAATAAAGCTGCTCTGATTCATCCCGGCCGCTTTCTCAAGATCAGCCTGGGATTCTCAAGTTCTGGATCGATCCGGCGATGGCCGAGAACACGCCGGTCAGATTGCTAGAGCTTTGTACATTGTAGAACTTGTCGGCTGAAGTGGCGCAACCCGAGAGCAAGGAGCTCGACCCGCTCGTGACCTCGGAACTGACAGGTTAAGTCAGCGAGCGCGAAAACGCCCCTTACCCGCCCTGCAGTTCAGGCCGCCACGGTCGCCGCCGCCCAATCAGCATGAGCGCCAGCCCTCAAAGTGTGCAGGCCGGGACGGGAGAGCATGTGAGGCTGGGTGTTGAAGGTGTTGTAGATCGCGGCGTGGCTGGAGAGG
>Ga0114978_10002123_pt1 | contig 16453 bp, 19 predicted proteins | sample S_140212_EF_Meta_FD_87027 | JGI IMG/M metagenome (GOLD analysis project Ga0114978, IMG submission 87027) | Freshwater microbial communities from Lake Simoncouche, Canada to study carbon cycling - S_140212_EF_MetaG | ecosystem: Environmental > Aquatic > Freshwater > Lake | place: Lake... | reverse complement strand
TCTGGTGATAGAACAAACCCAATGCAGGGTTCTAGCGTTAAGCCATACACAAAGGTTGGTATGATTAACTCTATGATTCAAGCACTCTCTGGAATGAAGAAGGCCGAAGTATCACAGGCTTATGATTCATTCAAGGGCGATAAGACAAACCCAATGCAGGGTAATTCTGTTAATCCAAAGGGCCGTGTTGCTGAATCCAAGATTGCCCGTCTAACAAAGGAAGACCTCGACGTGTCCGATGATATCAAGGCCATCTTTGAAGGCACCGACGTTTCTGCTGATTTCATTGCTCGCGCAACTGAAGTATTTGAAGCAGCCGTTCTAACCAAGGTCAATGAGCAGATTTCTGTTCTTGATGAAAGATTTGAATTGGCTCTATCTGAAGAAACAGAAAGCCTAGGCGAGTCACTAGTTGAGCGCGTAGACACATATCTCGACTATGTTGTTGAGAGTTGGATGGAAAATAATGCCGTTGCTGTAGAGCGCGGTCTAAAGGCTGAGATCGTAGAAGGTTTCATGAAGGGTCTTAAGGATCTATTTACAGAACACTACATCGACATTCCAGATGAAGCCGTTGATGTTGCCGAAGAACTAGCTGACCAGGTTGAAGTTCTTGAGTCGGTTATCAACGAAGAAATTGAAAAGAATATTGAGCTAACAGCTCAGATCAAAGAATTTGAGCGCGTAATTGCGTTCAATGAAGTTTCAGAAGGTCTTGCAGATACGCAATACGCAAAACTACAATCGCTTTCTGAAGCAGTTGACTTCGATGACATTGAGTCATATCAGAAGAAAATTGCTACCCTTCGTGAGAGTTACTTCCCAACAAGGGGTTCGGCCGGCCCCCTAAACGAAAGCGTAACACTCGATGAGGAACCAGTGGGCGAAGAAATCGCTGAAAAGCAGGTTCCGGGCGAAATGGCTGCTTACATGTCTGCGATTAGTCGCGGTATCAAAAAGTAAGTTTTTTATAACATTAGTTGAAATCAATAAGGAGAACTAACATGCAATCTCTGAATGAACAAGTTCAGAAAAAGTGGCAGCCAGTCCTGGAGCATAGCGATCTATCTCCAATCAAGGATGCGCACCGCCGCTCAGTAGTAGCACAGCTTCTGGAAAACCAGGAAAAGTCAGCTCGCGAACAAGGTTTTGGATCTGGTGGTTACCAGGCTCCATCACTACTAGGTGAAACAGCTCCAACAAACGCTATGGGTGCATCGTCATCTACAGCCGCAGCTGGTTCCATCGACACATTCGATCCAGTACTTATTTCATTGGTTCGTCGTTCTATGCCTAACCTAATTGCGTATGATATCTGCGGCGTACAGCCAATGACAGGTCCAACAGGCCTTATCTTCGCAATGCGTTCACGTTATAACAACCAGACAGGTGCAGAAGCTCTATTCAACGAAGCAAATACCACATTCTCTGGTTCTGCTAAGGGCAATACAGCGTCTTCATTTGTTGTTGCTAACACTTCAGTTCGTTCTCAGTCTGGTTCTGATCCAACTGGTCGTGTAACAGCTGGTGCTGCTGGCTATAACATGTCAACAGGTATGACTACTGCTCGCGCAGAAGCTCTTGGTGACGGACGTGGTAACGATTTCCAGGAAATGGCATTCAGCATTGAGAAGGTTGCTGTAACCGCAGTTAGCCGCGCTCTCAAGGCAGAATACACAATGGAACTTGCACAGGATCTTAAGGCCATTCACGGTCTTGATGCTGAGCAGGAACTATCAAACATTCTTGCTGCTGAAATCCTTTCTGAAATCAACCGTGAAGTTGTTCGTACAATCAACTACACTGCTACAGCCGGCGCTCAGGAAAACGTAACTTCAACAGGTACGTTTAACCTAGACGTTGACTCTAACGGTCGTTGGATGGTAGAAAAGTTCAAGGGTCTATTGTTCCAGATTGAGCGCGAAGCGAACCAGATTGCTAAGGCAACTCGTCGTGGTAAGGGTAACGTAATCATCTGCGGTTCTGACGTAGCTTCGGCTCTTCAGATGGCAGGCGTTCTTGATTACACACCTGCTCTATCTAACAATCTAAATGTTGACGACACAGGCAATACCTTCGCTGGTGTTCTTGGTGGCCGTATCAAGGTTTACATTGATCCATACTTCTCTTCTGCATCTGGTAAGCAGTATTTCACAATCGGCTATAAGGGCTCTTCAGCATTCGACGCTGGTCTGTTCTATTGCCCATACGTACCACTTCAGATGGTTCGTGCAGTTGGTGAAAACACCTTCCAGCCAAAGATTGGCTTCAAGACTCGTTACGGAATGGTTGCAAACCCATTCGCAACGAACGATGCCACTGGTGCTATCGGTGCGTTCGGCGATGCCCGCGCAAACCTTTACTACCGCTTTGTGCAGGTCACAAACCTTATGTAATAAAAACCTCGCTGATTCAAAGGCGAGGCAATACAAGACGGTTTCAAGCCGCAAACTGGGAGGGCAGAAATGCTCTCCCTTTTTTATTATAAATAGCTATATGACAGCGTACCAAAATCAACCTGAAAACATTAATATGCTAGGGCAAAATGGCTTTCAGTTTGCCATCAAGCGTCTGCCTAACGTCAATTATTTTGCTCAAGGCGTTTCTATTCCAGCCATTTCTATGAATCCTATTGAGACGCCAACTCCGTTCGCGTATGTACCGCGCCCAGGAGATAGGTTGACATACGAGCCGTTAGCTGTTACATTTAAGGTTGACGAGGATCTAAAGAATTACTTTGAAATTCAGAAATGGCTTGTAGGCCTTGGTCACCCAGACGATCTTGGGCAGACGCGAGATTTATCAAAAGACATTCGTAATAACTCAGTTGGTTTTAGACCAGTCGGTAATGCAACCACATTCGTATCAGACGCAGTTCTTTCGGTATTGACCAGTGCTAAGAATCTAAATATTAATATCTTCTTTTACGACTGCTTCCCAATCTCACTTACAGAACTAGCATTTACGTCTACCAATACGACAATTGATTATCTAGAGGCCACAGCGGTATTCAGATATCGTAAGTATGCGCTAGACGAGTGATAGACTGACCCGGTACAACATCCTTATTATACCTCAGATATAGTCGGTTGTCAATACAAATAATGCATTGACAATGCTCAAACTTAATGGTATTATGTACATATGAAACTTGAAGACATCCTTGAGAACTGGTCAAAAGACGCGCTATATGACGATCTTAACTTAGATCGCGATAGCCTCGCAATTTCTTCCCTTCACGCCAAATATATTCAAATCTTAGCCATTGAAAGGTCGCTTCTGAGATCATGCATGGCTAAGAAAAAAGGTCTGTATAAGGATCTGCGTGAGTATTACCTTGGCACATTAAACAATCCCGATGACCTCGAGCGCATGAGCCGTGAACCTTTTCTTCACAAGGTATTGAAGAATGAGGTGCATAATTATGTGGATTCTGATAGCGAGTTGATGAAGTTAGACAACCGCATCTCTATGCAGGAAGAGAAGGTCGAAACGCTAACCTCAATCATCAAAGCAATTCATCAGCGTGGTTATGATATCAAGTCGGCTATTGAGTGGAGAAAGTTCACAAATGGATTCTGATATCAGATTGCACAAAGTAAATGAAGCTTTTATTAGTGTTGAGTGTGATCCTGGTATTGCAAGGGAACTAGCTGAGCATCTTACGTTTGAAGTGCCTGGTGCTAAGTATAGCCCCGCATTCAAAGCAAAACATTGGGACGGTAAGATCCGTCTATTCAACTCTCGCAACAATCAAATCTACCACGGCCTCTCACGCGAGGTAATGCGTTGGGGGCAAGAGCATGATTACACCGTAGAGTCGGTTGATGGTTTTGACGCAACAGAAGAATTCTCACTGGCTGAAGCTAAAGAATTTGCACAATCACTTTCACTTCCTTTTGAAGCACACGACCACCAATTACGCGCATTTGCTCTCGCTGTTAGAAACAAACGCTGTGTTTTGGTTTCTCCTACTGGCTCTGGTAAATCACTTATCATCTATCTTTTGACGAGGTACTATGACTGCCGTACTCTTATTATTGTGCCAACTATTTCTTTGGTGCACCAGCTGTATTCTGATTTTGCCGACTATGGTTTTGTATCTGATGAGTTCGTTCACCGAATTTTTGGAGGGCAAGATAAACAAACTGATAAACCAATTGTTATCTCAACCTGGCAATCCGTTTACGAAATGGATAAAAGATTTTTCGAATCTTTTGAGTTGATTGTCGGTGACGAAGCACATCTGTTCAAAGCACAGAGCCTTACTAAGATTATGACATCCATGGTCAATACTCAGTATCGGTTTGGTCTCACAGGTACGCTTGATGGCTCACAGGTCAATGAACTAGTCCTTGAGGGTCTTTTTGGTCCAGCAACCAAGATTATATCGTCCCGCGAACTAATGGATCAAGGCACACTTGCTGATTTGAAAATCAAAGTTCTGGTGTTGAATCATCCTGTTGCAGAAGCTAAGAAACTAAAAGGTGGTACATATCAAGATGAAATTGCACACATTATTTCTTTTGAACCTCGCAATAAATTCATTCGTAATCTTGCTGTATCTCTCGGGGGGAATACGCTGATCCTTTATTCATATGTTGAAAAGCATGGTGCTATTCTGTATGATATGATTGGTGAGAAAGCAGGCAATCGCAAGGTGTTTTTCGTTCATGGTGGTGTCGATGGTGAAGAGCGCGAGGCTATTCGTGCTATCGTTGAGAAGGAGAACGATGCTATTATCGTTGCGTCCTACGGCACCTTTAGTACAGGCATAAATATCAAGAACCTACATAATGTCATATTCGCAAGCCCAACTAAAAGCCGCGTTAGAACTATGCAATCGGTCGGGCGTGGCCTGCGCGTATCTGATACCAAAGACAGCATGACACTATTCGATATTGCAGACAATCTTACTATCGGCAACAATAAGAACTTCACATTGAACCACCTTATTGAACGTGTGAAGATGTACAACTCTGAGGGGTTTGCATATGAAATGCACACCATCAAACTAAAGGAGAGTTCCAATGAGCGAAGTGTATTATTTGAAGATGAATAATGGCGATGATGTTCTATGTACCTATGAAGGTGAAGACGAGGATTGCCTATATGTTTGCCAGCCATTCGTCGTTGATGCCACGCCAAATCTTGACACTGGGGTATTGACAACAACCATAATGCGTTGGATTCCATTTGATTCGCTCATGGAAAGCAAAATAACTATTGACAAATGCAACGTAATGGTGTATTCTCAAGTAGAATTAGATATCGCAGAACGCTACCAACGCACCCTTGATATGCTAGAAGAGAAGCGTAAGTATGAAGCGCGCCAAGAAATGATTCGCAATATGGCCGAATCTGCAAATGGCATTAGCTTATCAATCCACTAGGAGTATATTATGACTGAAAAATTAGAGCCGGTCTTCATTACTTATGCCAAACCACCTAAAAAGAAAAAGCATTATGTGAACAATGTGGATTTATTTGATGCATTGGTAATCCATAGAGAGAAAGTGCAAGCTGCTAAGGAAGCTGGTAAAGAGCTACCGCGCATCCCACACTACATCGGCGAAGCTATTATGAAGATTGCTACTCATCTTGCGTACAAGCCAAACTTTTCAAACTACACGTTCCGCGAGGAGATGATTTCAGATGGCATTGAGAATTGTCTGCTGTATCTGAATAACTTTGACCCTGCGAAGTCTAAGAATCCATTCGCATACTTCACACAGATTATTTACTTTGCATTCCTTCGCCGCATTCAGCGAGAGAAGCGTCACCTATATACCAAATATGCAGCAATTGAGCAAGCAAACATCATGGGTGCTACCTCTGAAAATCAAGGTGGTGATAATAAGTCTTATGACACCGATATCAAGTATGGTGAGTGGTCACAGGAACAGATGGAACGCTTTATGAAAGACTTTGAAGAATCAAGCGTTGCTAAGAAAGCTAAGGCGGCTGAAACTAAAGAAGCGAAGTTGAATACACAATGAAGATTGCACTTATCACTGACACCCACTGGGGTGTGCGTAATGACAATTCCGCATTTCTCGACAACAACAAGAAATTCCTAGATGACATTTTCTTTCCGTATCTCGATACTCATGGCATTGACACTGTTATCCATCTCGGTGATTTGGTTGACCGTCGTAAATATCTTAATATCAATACAGCTAAGCGACTACGAGAAGATTTTATTAGACCGCTACACCAAAGAGAAATCCGTCCACACCTCATCATCGGAAATCACGATACCTATTTCAAAAATACGAACTCTGTAAATTCAATCCGAGAAATCTACGGAAATGATTTCTGTATCTATGAGTCCGCTAGAGAGGTAAAAGTTGATGGCGTTCCAATTCTTTTCATTCCATGGATCTGCGATGATAACCGCGATGAAACGCTACAGCTTATCAGCACAACAAACGCTCAAATCTGCATGGGCCATCTCGAGCTTGCAGGTTTTGAAATGTATCGAGGTAGTCCAGTCAGCCATGGAGATGATCGTGATTTGTTTGGTAGGTTCGATATGGTACTTAGCGGTCATTATCATCACAGGTCTTCTGCTGGGAACATTCACTACCTTGGTAGCCATGCTGAGTTTACTTGGAGCGACTACGATGACCCCAAAGGATTCCATATCCTTGATACGGAAACTCGTGAACTGGCGTTTATAGAAAACCCATTCAAAATGTTTCGTAAGATGTGGTACAACGATAAGGATGTTACCACCGAAGCTTTGCTTGACAGAGACTTTTCAAAGTACGCGGGCGCGTATGTGAAGCTTATCGTACAAGGTAAAGATAATCCGTTTGCGTTTGATTTGTTTACCACAAAGCTTTATGAAGCCAATCCTATTGAGGTGGTAATCGTTGAAGACCATCGCAACATGGACACCATTGACGAGAATGATCTATTGAACGAGGCCGAAGATACCCTTACGATTTTGTCTAAGTATATTGGCACACTAGAAACAAGCGTTGACACAAAAGAGCTTGACAATCTAATGCATTCTCTATACAATGAAGCAATGAAAATGGAAGTTTGATATGGAATTTGAGCCAAGTGTGATTTACCTTGATCGTGAAGGTAATGAATACCGATATATCTATAAGACTGGTGGCGTAACTGTCTTTGAGAATAACGAAGCGAAACGGTTCGCTCAACATTCTACTGGGCGATACAGATGGGATAATCAAGACCATCCTCGTGATATTATTGGAAAGAAATGATACATTTTACATCCGTTCGTTGGAAGAATTTTCTATCCACTGGCAACGCCTTCACAGAGATTTCGCTAGATGCCAATCCATCAACTCTTATTGTTGGTGAGAATGGTGCTGGCAAATCTACTGTGTTGGATGCATTGTGTTTTTCGTTGTATGGCAAGCCATTCCGTAAGATCAAAAAGGATCAGCTAATCAACTCTGTCAATGGCCGAGATGTTGTCGTTGAGGTAGAGTTTACGGTTGGTGATAAGCAATATCTAATTAGGCGTGGTATCAAGCCAGCTATCTTTGAAATCATAGAGAATGGCAAGCTTCTGGATCAGGAAGCTGCTGCGCGTGATTATCAGGAGATGCTTGAGAAGAATATCTTGCGGCTCACTATGAAGTCGTTCACGCAGGTTGTCATTCTCGGTTCGTCATCGTTCGTACCATTCATGCAGCTATCAACTAACAATCGCCGTGAGGTTATTGAAGACCTGTTGGACATCCGTGTGTTCTCGTCAATGGCCTTGCTATTGAAGGATCGCGTCACGGGTGCGCGTGAGGACTACAATCTAAATGAACGCGATATGTCATCCACATCCGATTCCATTCTTGTGCAGGAAAAACTGCGTAAGCAACAAGAGGATCATAAGGGCGAAAAGATTCTTGAGCGCCGCGAGCGGATTGCTGAGCTGGAACAAGCTATTGATAGTGCGATGGTCAATGCACAGGAAGAGCAAGAAACTATCGCACAGCTAACCGAGTCTACAGATGACCACGACTCTGTTATTGAGAGGCAGCGCAAGCTTCTTGCTTTAGAGAAAAGCTTGACACTAAAGAAAGCTAATGCAAAAAAGTCAATTGCATTTTACCACGATAACAATGAGTGTCCAACATGCACACAGGATATCGACCAAGCAATTAAGTGTGAGAAAATAGATGAGAAAGAAAAGACAATTGCCGACATTGAAGATGCGCTCATTAAGCTATCTGGAGAAATTGCATCATGCGAAGAACGTAGAGAGGGCATTGAGCGAGTACTTCGGCAAATCCATAAACATCAATCGAGCCTCAATAGCATCCAAGCCGATGTTCGCACAAGCCAAAAAGAAATCTCTATCTGGCAAAAAGAAATTGAGGGCCTCGAGAAAGAGACCGTCAGTACTGGACACGAGGAAATCATTAAAGAACTCCAAGCGAAATTTGCTGATCTCTTGGAGCGTAAAAAGCATCTACTTGCACAGAGAGAGATGCACGATCTCGCCGGTATAATTCTGCGCGACTCAGGCATCAAGTCTCGGATCATCAAGCAATATGTACCAGTTATCAATACGCTTGTCAACAAGTACCTTGCAGCTATGGATTTCTTTGTTAAGTTTGAACTGAATGAGACGTTTGAAGAAAAGATTTTGTCGCGCCACCGTGACGATTTCACATACGATTCATTCAGCGAAGGCGAGAAAATGCGTATTGACCTTTCGCTATTGTTTACATGGCGTTCCATCGCTCGCATGAAGAACAGCGTCAACACCAATCTGCTTATCCTTGATGAGGTATTTGATGCTTCGCTTGACGCTAACGGCTGCGATGAGTTCCTGAAGCTTATACATAATGTGGAAGACACAAACATCTTCGTAATCTCTCATAAGGGCGATGTTCTGCAAGACAAGTTTACCAATACTCTCCGATTCACAAAACAGAAAAACTTTAGTAGGATGATATCATGATTATTCCGGGCAACGATCCACGTTTGAAGCAGGTGTGTAAGCCATTTAACTTTGATACTGGTTACACAATGGAAGATGGTAGCATCCTATCGGCTGAGAAGCTTTTCTACATGCTGAAGGAACAGATGATTGCTAATAAAGGCGTAGGTCTGTCAGCCTGTCAGATTGGTATTATGACACGCGCCTTTGTCATTGGTAACTTTACTGATCCCGATAGTGTGATTTCTGTTTTCAATCCGCGCATAGTGACAATGGGTACCGAGACTGTGGTGCATGAAGAAGGGTGTATTTCATACCCTGGTTTGTTTTTAAAAATCAAGCGACCATCTGAATTTGAAGTGCGCTTTTCTGGTTGGGATAGCGCCGCTGGTACCACAATGTTCAAGGGATACACAGCCAGAGTATTTCTCCATGAGCTAGACCATCTCGATGGCATCACGTTTCAAAAGCGCGCCAATAGATTCCATTTAGAACAGGGCTTGACACAGAAGAAGAAGTATGATAGGATTATAAAATCAAGATTAACTGCATGATGGAAAACCAATGAGTGACATTAAAGAATCCACGGTATATGATAGTTGTATGGATCTCAAGGCTGCGGAGTCAATTCCTACTGTAGCCAATTTCATTGATGATCCAGATTTCGTTGACCAGACGCCAACATACAAAGCCACGACTAAAGATATTGGTGGCGCGTATAAGTCAATCTATGTTAGCTTTCGTACCAAAGAAGATTTGAAAGAGTTTGTCAATCTGATCCAGCAGGACATTTTGACGGACGAAATCTGGTATCCAGAATCCAGATCATTTCTGTTTGATCCTGATGTTAAGACGTATAAGTTTCTTGATAAAGATGCTGTACCGCAGAAGCCCAAGAAGAAACTAAAGCCTACGGCTGATGATAAGTGGCGCAAGCTATGGACTGGCATGCCTGAGTACATTCAGGAAGACTATGAGCCATACCATAAAATTGATATGCGCTTTTATGATGAAGCCGGTTACAAGGCCTTCGCAAAAATTGTAGAGCAAAATCTATCTGAGAATACCAATAGCATTTGGTATCCGAAGCTTGACCGCGATGCTAATGCGAAGAAGCGGTGGGTAGAGTCCAATGGCAATCACACCAATCCACAGTACCCACTCTATATCGTATCAAAGGGCCGTGCTGATAGTCGGTTGACTGCTCGGTCGCTTGAGCGTATGCAGGTACCATATTACATTGCTATTGAACCGCAAGATTATGAGTCCTATGCGGCTGTCATTGATCCTGCAAAGATTTTGGTATTGCCGTTCTCTAATCACGGTGACGGCCCTGGTCGTGCGCGTAACTGGTGTTGGGATCATGCTATATCTCTCGGTGCTAAACGTCATTGGGTTCTTGATGATAACATCTCCGATTTCTACAGACTCCACCAAAACTTTCGTATCCGTACTGAGAGTGGTGCTATCTTCCGCGCGGCTGAGGACTTTGTTGATCGGTTTGAGAATGTGCCAATTTCCGGTTTTCAGTACAGGTTCTTCATTGCACCCAATGGTAAATATCCCGCATTCGTAACCAATACTCGCATTTATTCGGTGCTATTGATTGACAACTCCTGTGAGTTCAGATGGCGTGGACGATACAATGAAGACACCGATATCTGCCTTCGTGTATTGAAAGCTGGGCAGTGTACGATCCAGTTCAATTCATTCTTGCAGGGTAAAGCTGCAACGCAGACGCTCGGTGGTGGTAACACCGCAGAGTTCTATGCTGCTGAGGGTACTGATCCAAAATCTGAAATGCTTTATCAGATGCACCCAGACGTTACGACAAAGGTCATTCGGTTTGGTCGTCACCATCATTACGTGGATTACAACCAGTTCAAAAAGAATAAATTGATTATGAAGCCTGATGTCCAGATTCCAACAGGCATCAACAACTATGGTATGGAACTGGTTACCGACTTCAAAGGATAATATGACACCGCTTGATGAATATTTAAATCTATGTGCCAAGTTCGCTGATATTGATATTGACACCGCTAGGAGAGAAGCACTAGCGGCTGTCAAGCGCCACGATAAGAAGCCATATAATCCAGGTGATACCGTAGAGATGGCAAGCCTTGAGACAAAGTGGTATGCTTCGCTCGCAATTGATCCAAAGAATCCAGATTATTCGGTCTACGCTGACCCGTATTATTTCTGCGAGACCTGGTTGTGTTGGACAAAATATTCAAAGCGGTATCTCAAGGACATCCAATCGTCTCGGTCTATGTTTGGTAAAAGCATTGTCGAGTCGATGGTCGGTGTTGGTACTGTCCTTGATCTTGGTTGTGGTTCTGGATATACCACCGTTGAATTGAAAAAGATTTTTCCGAAAGCGGATGTATATGGTACCAACTTTGAAGGTAGCAGTCAATATGCCATGTCCAGCTACCTCGGGAATTTACACGCATTTCAGATGCGCGGTAATCACAAGGGCCTCAAAGCCGATCTGATTTTTGCGTCCGAGTATTTTGAGCATATCCAAACACCGATCGAACATCTGATCGAGGTGCTAAAAGATTGTGAGCCAAAATACCTGCTATTCGCGAACACCTTCAATTCCGATGCTATCGGGCATTTCGATTCCTATTTGCACCTTGGCAATACCATGTCTGGTTCTCAGGCGGGTCGGGCGTTTGGTGCTACATTGAAAGCGCACGGGTACGAAAAGGTACCAACGCAATGCTGGAACAGTAGACCCGCTTTCTGGAAAAGAAGTGATTGTAACAATTTGTTACTTATGTAATAAAAGAATTACAAAAATAATCGGAAAAACCGAAAAAAAATCAAAAATAATTAGCGAGTAATTTCAATGACTTAGGAACCGCAAATTCCTAAGTCATTGATTTTGCTTGCGTTTTGTCGATTTGACAATGGCATGGTTCTTTGCTATTATAAGAATATAAGATGAATTGAGAGACAAGAGAGACACCATGAGCGTAGCAACAAACCCGAACCGTCGTCAAGCCCTTCGCGATTCCGCCCAAGACGCTATTGCACAGTTCCTGTCTAACGGTGGCTATGTGACCAACTGCACTCCGTCTAAGGTCAAGGTCAAGACGTTCCGTCATTCCAGCTCCGTCGCGACCCAGGGTCGTAAGCGTACCACTCTTGCCAACTGTGGCTTTGCTCGCTAATTGAAAGGTTCAACCATGTTTTCTATTCGCAAGCTCGACCTCTACCTTGAAGCCATCCGCGCTGATTACGCCGCTTTCAAGTTCCGCGGCGAACATGCCAACTCTCCTTGGACCGCTGAGATGGTTGATGAATTCAACCGCACCCTGTCCTACGAAATTGGCAGCCGCTATGTGAAGGTCATCAAGTATGCTGGCACAACCAATGCTTCGGTTCACTCTTTCATTTGCATGACCGATATGGGTAAATTCTGCAAAGGCGATATCCTGAAAGCTGCCAGCTGGAAAGCGCCTGCGAAAAACAAGGCCCGCGGCAATGTAGTGCTCCGCGATTATCCCAACGTCCAATGGACCGGCATCATCTAAGAAAGGTTCAACCATGAGAAAAGTCCTTCGCAAAACTGTCCGCGCTTCCACTCTCACCGAGATTGCCAACCGTCTGTTGGCCTCGCCCTCGTCCACGCGGGATGAGCGGGTCGGCGTTATCGTTCTCTTGGAGTCTTCACTCCTCACCGATGATGCCTACCGTGGCTATAACTACCTCTCAGCCGAACAGATTGGCTTTGAAGGTGTGCAGCCTGGCATTCGGCCCGAGCGTGGCGTGACCAACCAGTTTGCCGACACCGACAACACCCGCCGTGTTTACCTCTGAGGAGAATCCTATGACCCAGTTGGAACACAAAATGAACGAGGGTATTGATGCTCTCATCAAGCAACTCGAAGCCGCTAAAGACGGACAGGGTTTCAAGTCTAAGGCGTGGGCGGTAGAGAAAGTGGCTGAGGAAGCCAAGAACTACGCCGACTATTGGAACTACAAACTGGACGATTGGGCTTCCGACTGAGGAGAATTGAGATGGACTTTTCTTACGCCGAAATAATGGATCAGATCCGCATGGCTGAAATGACCGGTGATGTTGACGCCGAAGAATATTGGCATGAAATGCTGGAATGTGTCATGCAAATTGACGCGATTAACGAAGGCGATGATTATGAGGATGATGGTCAGCCATCCGAGATGCAAGAATGGCAAGATTATGACCGAGATTGCTAGTTGACAAACCGCGCGCCATGTGGTACTATACATAATGAATTGAGGAGAAGGTAATGGCTGAGAAACTGGTATCGCCTGGCGCGCTTGACAAGTTGGCTAAATTGCTTGCCGCTGAGAACATTGCTGTGGAACATGCACCCGTGGTCACTGCGTCTTTTGATGTTAAGAACCGCGTTCTGCGTCTGCCTATGTGGCAGGAAATGACCGAGAGCCTGTATCATCTGCTGGTGCTTCACGAGGTCGGGCATGCCCTTGAGACTCCGTGCGATGGCTGGAAAGGTGCTATTGACGCCGTTGAGGAATCAGACGGTCGCCGTGTGTCGCGCACATTCCAGGGTTATCTGAATGTGGTTGAGGACGCGCGGATTGAGCGTAAGATTAAGGCTAAGTTCCCCGGTTCGCGCCGTGATTTTCACGATGGCTACAAGTGGCTTTTTGAGTCGGATTTCTTTAATGTGAAGTCCACCAATCCCGATAAACTGTCAACCATTGACCGTATCAACCTTTACTTCAAGGTTGGTTCTCATATGCAGGTGCCGTTCTCGGATGAAGAACAGGTGTTTGTAAAGCGGGCTGAGGACATCCACACATGGGATGAGGCCGTCCAGCTTGCTAATGATCTCCTTGCTTTTGCCAAAGAAAAGGCTGAGCAGGAAGAGGAAGACCTGGATGAAGAAAAGCGTGACGTTTCTACCCGTACCCTTGATGATGACGACGGTGAGGAAGGTGACGATTGGGAAGACGCCGAGGAACTTGGTGACGACGGCGAGTCGGAATCCGGTGACGGTGATGAAACCGAAGATGATGGCTACAAGTCTAAGGGCCGCAAGCAATCCAATGGTATGATTGAAGAGGCTACCACTGATAAGGCTCTGTCTGATAAGATGCAAGATTTGGTTGATCCTACAATGCTCGGCAGGGAACTCCGTTATGTGGTGTTCCCGAAGGATATCGACTCGTCCAATTTCATTGTGAAGTATGGCGATATCTTGAAGTATGCTCAGCATGATATCAACCTTGGCAAGGCGGCTGATTATCAAGCTTTCGCTGGTCGTGTGTTTTCCAAGTTCCGCAGCGACAATAACAATGCCATCAATTATATGGTCAAGGAGTTCGAAATGAAGAAGGCTGCTACGGCCTATTCCCGTAGCAAGCAATCCAAGACTGGTACCATTGATACGACAAAGATCCATAGCTATAAGTTCAGCGAGGATATCTTCCGTCGTCTCACGGTACTGCCGACTGGCAAGAACCACGGGCTTGTCGTCTATCTCGACCTGTCGGGTTCCATGTCTGGGCATATCCGCGGTGCGGTTGAACAGATGATTACCCTGGCTACTTTTTGTCGCCGTGCTAACATCCCACACCGTATCTATGGTTTCTCGACGAGCTTGTCTGGTGCAGGATATAAACATCCTGCTACTCTGAAATACCACGATATGCGGTCTAAAATCAATACGGAATGGCGTAACATTGACAATCGTGTTGGCAAGCATTTCGTATACCCTAACACGGAACTGTCACTACTGGAATTGTTTCACGAGGGCATGAACCTGCGTGATTTTAATTTCATGTGTTCCACATTGCTTATTTCAGGTATGATCCAGAACTATACCACATGCGATCTGGTTCCTGCTGGCTATAATAATGTGAAGCATTATGTCCGTGATGTTATCTTCAATAAATTCCGCGACCCGTTTGAGTTCCTCAGCCTGGGATCAACACCGTTCAATGATTCCTTGATGCTGGGTCGCGATATCATTACCAAGTTCACGAAGGAGAAGAACCTCGAGATTGTGAACATGGTGACGATTACCGATGGTGAGTCCGATCATCCATCATATATTCTGCACAAGCAGAATGGTCAGCGTGGCCATTTGGCTGGTACTTCTATCAACAACAACCGTACCACGTTTCTCACCGACGAGCATAGCAAGCGCCAAATCCGCTTGAATTTCGAGCATAGCCACCAGTTTACTTCGATGTATGCCAAACTCATCCGTGATACGATGAAGGTCAATCTTGTTGGTTTCTACATTACCAACAGTGCCCGTGACGTTACACAAGGCGCACAATATGCTGGTGCCAACTGGTTCGATGCTGACCTGATGGCTAAGTCTTTCCGTTCTAATCAGTACGCAATTGTGCCTGGCTTGTATGGTCACAATGAGTTCTATTATATCAAGGGCGGCAAAGACTTGCGTACCGAGAGTTCTGGCATGGGTGATATTGCTGCGGATTCATCCAAGGGTAAACTGAAAACCGCGTTTGCCAACGCACAATCCAAGCGCGGTACGTCCCGTGTTGTGTTGGCTAAGTTTATCGACAAAATTGCTGTATAAATACAAAGCAAAAATGAGGGGTTGACAAATCCCTCATTACCAACTATAATGGTAACATGATGACAAAAGGAGATGGCTATGTTCAAAGTATCATATACACTCAAGGATGAAAACAAGCTTCTGTCAGACGAGACGGTAAAGTTCCGTTATCTCCAGGATGCGTTTGATTTCATGCGTCGTTTGTTGGCTTCTACTGGACTCGTTGGTAAACCTACCATCGAACGGATTTAGTGGTTGACAATCCAGCTTACCAATGCTATAATACTTATATGATGATGAGATGAGGTGATCCAATGCATACCAATCAGTCCAAGTTCCTCGAGAAAGCCATCAGCAAGTTCGGCACTGACGCAGTGGTTGCGCGTGGTAACGTGCTAAAGTTTGCGGAGTCGATTGGTGTGGATATCCGCACTCTCAGCTGGCTTTTTGTTGACGAATATCGTGTTAGCCATGGCAAGTATCGTTTGCCGACGATGGTTGGCGCGCCTAGCGTTGAAGATACCACGTCCATTGCTGCTATGGCAGCCGATATCGTTCCCATTCGCAAGGCTCAGCCAGTGGCTACCACTACCAAGTTTGATCCTAACGCAGTGTCCGAGCATAATTATGCTGCGGTGCCCGAGAAGGACAAGAACTATGTGCCGTTTGGCGAGTTCAAGATGATCGAAAAGATCATTGCATCTGGTAAGTTTTTCCCTGTGTTCATTTCTGGTCACTCTGGCAACGGCAAGACTTTCATGGTTGAGCAGGCTTGCAGCAAAGCCAAGCGCGCAATGATCCGTGTGCAGATGTCGCGTGAGACCGACGAGGACGATCTGATCGGTGGTTTTCGTCTTATCAATGGCGAGACCAAGTTCATGAAAGGCCCGGTACTCCGTGCGATGGAAATCGGTGCTTTGCTTCTGATTGACGAGGCCGACCGTGCTGATCCTGGCAAGGCTATGTGCCTCCAGGGTAT
>Ga0114978_10002119_pt1 | contig 16464 bp, 15 predicted proteins | sample S_140212_EF_Meta_FD_87027 | JGI IMG/M metagenome (GOLD analysis project Ga0114978, IMG submission 87027) | Freshwater microbial communities from Lake Simoncouche, Canada to study carbon cycling - S_140212_EF_MetaG | ecosystem: Environmental > Aquatic > Freshwater > Lake | place: Lake... | reverse complement strand
GGCGTCCGATGGATGCACGACCAACGTTGGAGTGGTTGCCAATTTCAATGTTGAATCCGCCACTGAACCCATGAAGATTCGGCTGAGCATGTTTTTCCCGCGGCTTCCAATGACCAACAAATCAGAGCCAGATTCGCGCGCGATCTTTGCCACCACTTCGGCTGTGGCGCCTTTGAGCAATTGGACTTGTGTGGAAATTCCGCGCTCAATTTCGCACGCGGCCAACCCAGCCAAGCACACTCGCACTTCCTCTTCGCTCAATCCGTGGTCGTCTTTGGTGTACGCATGCACCAACAAAAGCGACGCTTTATGCGCAAGCGCCAACTCCGCCGCCCAACCCAGTGCGGTCGCGGCGGGGGGCGAGAAGTCCGTTCCAACAGTAATAAGGCGAAGTGGATTCATATTGATGCGATCTCCATTGAAGATAGTACGCCCAATTTGTGTCTTGCAGTAGTAGCATTTCACACATGAGCACCGCACAGTTAGAACACCGCGCCGCACGAATTGCGCTGGTCACTTCCGTGGTGCTGTTGTTGACAAAACTTGCGGCATGGCGTCTTACCGGAAGCACCGCTGTGTTTGGCGACGCCATGGAAAGTGTTGTGAATGTGGCTGCCAGCGCGTTGGTGATTTGGAGCGTGTGGATGGCCAATCGGCCCGCTGACGAAACGCACCCGTATGGTCATGGAAAGGCTGAATTTTTAAGTTCCGCCATTGAAGGTGGCATGATCAGCGTGGCCATGTTGGTGGTCATGGTGCGCAGCGCGCTGGAACTATTTGATCGCAGCGCGTCCATTGAAAAAATTGATTTTGGTTTGCTGCTTCTTGCGTTCACCATCATGGCCAACGGCGGAGTTGGAATGTGGTTGATTCAAGTTGGCCGAAAAACAAAAAGCAGCGCGCTTCACGCGGACGGAATTCACTTGATCTCAGATGCGTGGACCAGTGGCGCCGCGGTGGTTGCACTGTTGCTTGTGCGGTGGACCGGCCTTGCCTTTATTGATCCAATCATTGCCTTGATCATGGCGCTATGGGTGGGCTTTGTTGGCTATCGTCTCATTCGCCGCGCGCTGGGGGATTTGCTTGATGAGCAGGATCTTGCGGACCTTGCCAAGGTTCAAACAATTTTAAACGATCACATGCGTGTGGATGGTCCGCTGCCGCGCATTATTTCATTTCACAAAGTTCGTACGCGCCACAGCGGGCGCGACCACTGGGTGGATTTTCATGTGCAACTTCCAGGGGACATGGATTTGAAATCCGCTCACGATGTTGCCAGTGAAATTGAAAATAAGATCGAGGCCGCGTTGGGTGGAACTGCCACGGCACATATAGAACCCGGCCACTGAAAATCAACTGTTTGAAGCCTTTTTACAGCAATATCCAGCCAGTCAGCGCGCATAAAAACACGATGGCAGGAACGGGAATGGTTTTGCGGCGCAACATAGAGAACGCCACGAGATAGATCAAGATCATGACTGTTGTTGGCGCGATTAAAATGGAGCCATAGGCTCGAATCACCAACGCGGGCGCGATGGAACCAATCAACGCGGCGAACAACAAGCCAACCACAGCGGCGTTCACGCCCGACAACATGCCGCGCGCCCATGCACGGTGTTTCAGCATGTCCCAAAATGGAATCGCCGCGGTCATGAGCAGCAAGCCCGGAATAAAAATTGCCGCCGTTGCCACAAGCGCCCCCAAAGCTGGCGAGACATGCATGTCGCATGTGGCGCCAAGAAATGCGGCGAAAGTAAACAGCGGCCCTGGAATGGCTTGCGCCACTCCGTAGCCAGCCAGAAAAGTATTTTCATCAATGAGGCCGCCTGACACAAAGCGTGTTTCTAAAAGTGGCAGCACCACATGCCCGCCTCCAAAAACCAGTGAACCGGTTTGCGCAAAGAGTTTCCATGGAGTCCATGTCACTAGTAAATTCGCGGCGAATAGCGCGAGCGCAACGATCGCTATGCGCTTTGAAATGATGGGAGAGGTTTGTGGTGGCGAGGCTTCCACTGTTTCATTACTCCGCAATGCGAACAAGCCAAACACTGCGCCCAGCATGAATGACCACGTTTGCCCCATGGTGTCGCGCAATACATAGCTGAGCAAACCTGTGGCCAATACCAGTATTTTTCGCCGTCGATCAGGCGCAAGTGCGACAAACATTTGTATTGCCGCCAATGCCACCACGGCCACCGCGGCCGCCTTGAGTCCTTGCAACCACCCTGCGTTGGAAAGCTCGCCGGGATACAGCACGGTTATGGCTGCCGCGTACATCATCAATGCACTGGGCAAGGTGAATCCAAACCATGCCAAGAGTCCGCCCACAATTCCCGCGCGCTCAACTCCAATTGCATATCCAACCTGGCTGCTTGAAGGGCCAGGTAAAAAATGTGAAAGAGCAACAAGATCCGCGAATCGAGATTGCGTGATCCATTTGCGACGCGTGACAAAAGCCTCTTGGAAATATCCAAGGTGCGCCACTGGTCCGCCAAACGAAAAACATCCAAGTCGCAGAAAGACTAAAAATATTTCAACAATTCGTTTGAGATTCATGTGATTGGTAGACTCGCCGCTTCAAATGCTATCGCCGTTTATCACCAGCTTGATCATTGGATTTGGCGGAGGATTGGGCGCAGCGACACGCTTCTTCATTTATTTTTTACTGGATCGCGGACGTCTTTGGCCCCAGTGGAAAATATTGCTGTGCATTAATTTGCTCGGCTCGCTTGCAATTGGATATCTCAGCGGTTTTATGCTGAAAATGCATGGAACGTATTCCCAACTCATCGCCGATGTGATGCTGACTGGATTTCTTGGTGGCTTCACCACCTTCAGCGCATTCATGATTGAATCAACGGAAGGTTTGCTCAATAAGCGCGCGCGCGGCGTGGCATTCTTCATTGGTGTCAGCATTATTGGAGGCATGGCGTTGGCATGGCTTGGTCAGAGGTTGAGCTCATGAAGTCCAAATCACCACCCGCGCTGCCTTCGATCTGGCTCATGCTTGCGGTGGTTTTTGGCGGCGGCACCATGGGAACAATGCTTCGCTATGGCGCAGGGCAAGTGTGTCCAATCATTCAGGCCGATCCCTGGGTCGCTGTTCTTGTCGTGAACCTGATCGCCACATTTTTCGCCGCATGGGTTGGTCGCAAATATTTAATCCTTTCCCGTGAACGCTTTGTGGATGTGGTTGATCCGTTTCTCAAAAAAAATCCGTTGTTCAATTTATTTTTTGTCTCTGGGTGCATGGGCGGCTTAAGCACATTCAGTTCATTGGCGCAAGAATTGTGCGAGCAGTTCGCGCGCGGGGACTTCCGTCAATTCGCTCTGAATCTGGGGCTTTCGCTCATTCTTGGAATGATTATGGGAGCGCTTGGTTTAAGGCTGGGTCAAGCCACAAGATGATCCGATAGGCTTTGTGCATGCCAACAAGCAACAAATCAGGTAGACCAAAACCCGTGGACGCGTGGGGTGGCGCGCCGCTGAATATGACCACATTGCGCAAGTTATGGAAGCCGCGCCGAGACGCGTATTCCAAGGCGCATCTGTACGAAGAGGTGCGCGTTCGTATTCATCGCGCGTTGACGTGGCTGGAATTTTCAGAACGTTGCGATGTTCGCGAGGACCTGGACGCGAAATTGATCGCGCAGTGGATTGCGTTCACCGCGCTCACAAGCCAGTGGAACAAAAAAACGAACGCGCCGGAATCGGACGCCGCTGCGATGCGCTTGTTCATACGACAAATTCTGGATCATGACCAAGATGGCCTGATGCAAATGGTGTTGGAAACAAATGATCGCGCGGCGCGCGCGTTGTTTGAAGACGCGTATTTGGCCAAACAGTTCAAATCGCGCGAGCAATCTAAAAATTCCAAATCACGTGATGGAAGTGGCAAGACTTTTTCAACCAAGTCCACAATGGAGGATATTTTGGAGCACGCGCAATTTGAGCCCTGGCTTGAGGCGGTTCTTGAGCGAGTCCTGTTTGTGCGCAATCAACTTGTGCATGGTGGAAGCACCTACAACAGCCGTTTAAATCGAGTAGCAGTGCGCCGCGCCAGTTCGCTTCTTGAACATTTGGTCGCTTGCTTCATGCAAATTCTCATGGAGCATGGGTACACGGATGATTGGGGCGATTTGTGCTATTCGCCGCTTCCAGATTGAAATATTCAATTCGCTTTGAGTCGCGCAACCGTGTGCGACACAACTTGCAGATTGAAACGTTCAGCCTGCTTCGGGGCGAGGTCCATCATTGGTTGCATCGCGCTTATTGCGGCGGCTGCCTGCGCGCGATGCTCCGCGATGCAGGGCTTCGGGGCCGTACTTGCGCGCCACCGCGTCGGTGATGGAATCAAGTTTGCGTTGAACTTCCGCTGCCGGGTCTGGAAAAAGTTCAGGCTGCACTTCGGCAAGCGCTCGATCTATGCGCTCCACGCTGACGCCAATTAAACGCAGTGGGAGGGCGCTTTCACGACGCCACGCGGCAAGCAACGCATCCGCCGTTTGCCAAATGGTCTTGGTTGAATCGGTGAATGGATTCAGCTTTTTTTGCCGTGAAAATGTGTCAAAATTGGCCAATCGCACTTTCAGAGTGACGCATTTCGCAAGCCCATCGCAGGCTCGCAATCGCAGCGAAACACGATCGCATTGCTCTTGCAGAACGGCGCGTAGAACGGCCATGTCGCCAACATTGCTTTCGAAAGTCTCCTCTTGTCCAACGCTTTTGGCGTCGTGTTCAGTGATCACTTCGCGCTCATCAATGCCCAGCGCAAGCTGCCGCCACTGCGCGCCAGATTCACCAAGTTGCGCCCGCGCCTGCTCCTCGCTTAATTTTTGCAAATCACCAAATGTGTGAATGCCTGCGTTAGTGAACTTTGGGAGCGTCTTTGGACCGACGCCCCACATTTTAGAAATTGCGAGCGGCGCCAACGTATCTCGTGTTTGCTCGGATGAAATAATGGTCAAGCCATTTGGCTTGCGTAAGTCGCTGGCAATCTTGGCCACAAATTTTGATGTGGCCACGCCAACGCTCACGGTTAATTTTAATTCTTCATACACGCGCGCGCGTAGGGCTCTTGCAATTGTTGGACCGCTGCCTAAAAGCAATTGCGAACCAGAGACATCCACAAATGCCTCATCCACACTGATGGGTTCAACAAGTGGTGATTGGTCGCGTAAAATATTTATAAATTGCTGGCTGATTTCGCTGTACCGATCAAAACGCGGCGCACGAACTGCGGCATGCGGGCATTTGGCCAACGCCACAGCCATGGGCATTGCGCTGTGACAGCCAAACTTGCGCGCCTCATAGCTTGCTGCGGCAACCACTCCGCGACCGCCATCACCACCCACTAAAACAGGTACGCCTTTCAAAGTTGGATCATCAAGTTGCTCCACGCTGGCAAAAAAAGCGTCCATATCGGCGTGTAGGACGCATTTGTGCCACATAGGTTCTATATTCTCGGACTTTGGCATGAATGAACGCAGAGTTTAACTCATTTATATTTAATAATTTCATTGACAATGCATCAAATTCATTCACAATACGAACATAAGAGTGTTCCCAAACTTTCTTAATACATTTATTTCATGTTAAAGCGGCGTTTGTAGGTCGCTTAACCGGGTCGAGTGCGTTGGATGGGTGAAAAGACCCCCAAGGTTTTTTGTTGGGGTTTAAATCGCAAAAAAGGGCGTGGGCGCTTAAGAAAACTTAAGCGACTCACGCCTTTTCTTTTTTTGCGAATTCGTCACTTCAATTTGAGCTTATTTGATTTTTCTACAGGCTTAAATTGCGTGAAATTCAAAATATCAATTTCTTCATAACATCAATGCATGATCGATTCAGATGCAGTGGTTTCTCCTTCGCTTCTTGATGCATGGCTTCACGTTCTTGGAGCTATTCATCCGCTCATAGTGCATTTTCCAATTGCTCTTGCCATCGTTGCGGCATTGGCCATGTTGTGGAATTGGATTTGGCAGCATGACGGCTTTGGCGATTTTGCTTTTCATTGCACATGGATTGCGGCGTTGGCCAGTGTGTTTGTGTCCGCAAGCGGTTGGTTCTTTGCTGAAAGTAACGGCAGCGAAAGCAATGAATTATTTTTGCACCGCTGGTTTGGAATTGGAAGCTCGGCTGGATTGATTGCGCTGGCGTTCATGACTTCACTTGTGCGCAGCGATTCTTGGCCGAGTCTGTTGAAAATTTCAAGACTCGCATCGCTTCTTGTCGCGGCAGGCATTGGAATTACCGCTCATTTTGGTGGGGAAATGGTGTGGGGCGAAAGCCAAGTCTCGACCCCGCTCTCACAAGCCTTGTCAGTCAGTTGGGCATCAATTCGCGGGAAAAATGCTGAAATTGCACCAGAACTACCAACAACACCAGCAACGCCAACAACACCAGCAACACCAGCAACGCAAACAACCCCAGTAACACCAACAGCACCAACATCGCCACCCACAACAGAAGCGCCAAAGCCAATTGCAAATACTTCTATCCATGATGTGTTGCGAATGAGTTTTGCGTTTGCAATGTCTGTGCCTCAGACAACCCCACCAGCCACGCCGCCCGCGTCGCCACCACCATCACCTCCCGCGGATTCATCCAAATCAACCGTGCCGCCGGCCGCAACCGCGCCATCCGCAATTCCAAAAGATCTTGAGTACAACAAAGATATTCTTCCAATTCTTGAAGCGCGTTGTTGGGAATGCCACGGTAAAGGTGTTGCCAAAGGCGGAGTGGCTTTTGATCACGTGGCCGAACTCATCGTGAAAGAGCCGCTTGTCAAAAGCAAACAAATCCCAATTATTCTTGTGGGCAAACCAGCCTCAAGCGCAATCATGAAAGCAATCCAGAAACCCATGACCGCCAAGGGACACATGCCTCCAAAAGGAGCGCGGCTTACCGCGGAGCAAATCGCATTGATTGAAGCTTGGATTCAGCAGGGCGCCAAAGTTGTGAATCCATAATCGGCGCGCATTTTGGCGTTAGACCGCGACAAACTTCACGGCCGCAATGAGCAAAACAAATCCAAGCATGACGCGCAATCCTGTTTGAGATGCCGTGTCCGCGCTCCATTTGGCGCCGAACCAACCACCAACAATCGCCGCCGCGCACGTCCACCACAACCAATCTGGAAAGCTCACACTTTGACTCATCAATCCGACAAGACCTGCGATTGAATTTAAAAATATAAATGGCGCGGATACCGCCGCGGCTTCACGCGGTGTTGCCCATGCGCACAAAATAAGCAGGGGGGTTAGGAAAATTCCTCCACCCACTCCAACGAGGCCAGAAAGAAATCCAATCGCAGCGCCGCAGGCCAGAGCGTCCACGGTCACAAGAGGTTTGATCGCGAATGATTTTTGTGGCATGAACAGTCGCACCGCCGCAAGCAACAACGTTGTAGCCACCAAAATTTTGAACGCGGTCTCATCAATGGCAAGCGTTCCACCCCAATAAGCGAATGGAATAGATGTGACAATAAACGGCCACAGCAATCGCCAGCGAAAGTGTCCGGCTTTGACAAATGCGATTGTGGCCAGCGCGGATACCGCAATATTGAGAATCAGGGCGCTAGGTCGCATGAACATGGCGCTCACGCCGAACAGCGCCATGATGGCTAAATAGCCTGAAGCGCCGCCGTGGCCAACACTGGCGTACAGCGCCGCGACAACGCCAACAAGCAGAATGAATAGAACAAGCATGAAGTCGTTTGGCATGCGGGCAAAGTTTAGTGTTTGTAATTTAAGACGGATTCACTTTCATTTGAATTTGCAATCTCAGTCCAAGTGTGGGCGAGGTCGTCAATCGCGTGACGTACTTGAATTCGGCTTACCAAAGAAGCGTCCCGAGGTGGATTCGAACCACCGACCTGCAGCTTAGAAGGCTGCTGCTCTATCCAGCTGAGCTATCGGGACTCACGCGCAAGGCATTGCTTATCTCATTGTAATAGTGAGAACTGAAATCGCACTTTGCAGAATTGAGTTGCCAACATTTGAAAGTTGCGCCCCGGTATGGCAAAGGCATGCGAACTTGTGATATTTGTGCAGCACCATAAACTGAACAGGCGTGTTTCGAACCCGAATTAGAATTGTGGTGCTGAGTACCGCCTTTGCCATAGCCGCCATCGTGGCATTAGCGGTGTATTTCATTGCCAGAAACGCAGTCTTGCAAAGGGAGAAAGAACAAGTTCAAGCCGTGGCGCTGGTTTTCGCTGAAAGCATTGATCCTGTTCAGATCGAGCGGTTGATGCAGGAAAAAAATCCGTCCACAAGCAATGCCGATTATCAAAAACTGCATCTCATGGTCCAGGAAATTGTCAAGAACACCGCGACGTTTCAAAACCCAATTTCGCGCGCTGGCATTTTGATTCCTACGGAAAATTCAGCCTCGAGTGGCTTTGATTTTCTTGTCACCAGCCGCGATGTTGCCAATCAATCGCAGTTGGCGCGCGTTCCCTTTCACAGTGCTGATTCAGCATTTCGTTTTGAAATGAAAGAACCCGCATCTGGAGTCAATTCATGGCAAGATGCGGAAGGTTCCTGGATGAACGGCTACGCGCAAATCAATAATGACAGCGGGGTGTGCATTGGATTGGCTGCGATTGAATTCAATCAGGCCAATACGCAAGCCAGGTTGTTCAATTTATTTTTACTGGCATTTGGACTTGGGATGTTCTTAACCATTCTTGGCAGCGTGGTCGCGGACGGCATTGTGGTTCGATTGCTCCATCCACTGGAATTGTTGAACGGGGCGATTCAAAATATTTCCAAAGGTGATTTTAGTAAGCGACTTTCGATTTCGTATCCGAAAGATTTTGTCATCGTCAGCCAAAATTTGAACCAACTTGCGGAAGACTTGAATCAAAAGGATCAATTGCGCAAAGAGGTGGAGAATCGTGAGGAGCACGATCTGTTGATTCAAGTGCTTGAGGATCAATTGTCCAAGGTGACGGACGTAGATGTGTTGCTGCATTCAATTTTGGATTCGGCGTTCAAATTTTCAAAATGCGAGGCTGGATCGATTTGGATCGTGGATCAAGGCCAACTTGTGCTGTGGTATGTGAGCAACCCCGTGCTCGAGAAGAGGGATCGCAAGACACAGGGCGGTATTGTGAACGCGCGAATTCCTATTTCATCCAAGAGCATCGCGGGACACTGCGTGTTGACTAAAAAACAAATCGTGCTTGACGATGTCTATCACTTGCCTGCTGGTTCGCCATTTGAATTTAATCCATCTTTGGACAAAAAGACTGGTTTCCGCACGCGTTGCATGATCTCCATTCCCCTGCTTGGAACTCATGGAGCGGTGTTGGGCGTCATGCAACTCATCAACCCGCCCGATCAAGCATCCGTGACCAACACCCCGTTGGTGGATAGAGCTGTTGGGTTCGCGGTTCTTGCTGGTCAAGTTTTGGAACGCGCCAGCAACACCAAGGACTTGATCCTGCGCCTCGTTCGTATGGCCGAGGTCCATGATCCGCACGAGACTGGTGCCCATGTGCAGCGCGTGTCGGGTGTTGCTTGTCACTTGTATAAAAAACTTGCCGAGAACATGCGCATGCCGCCTGACCAGCGCGATCAAAATATTTCCGTGCTTCGTCTTGCCGCATTTTCGCACGACATTGGCAAGGTTGGAATTCCTGACGCAATTTTGAAAAAGCCTGGCAAGTTGACCGACATTGAATATGGGTTGATGCAGTGGCACACGGTCATTGGCGCAAAACACTTTGATGGCGAAAGTCAATTTGAGAAGGCCGCTTTTGATGTGGCTATGTACCACCATGAGCGTTGGGATGGCAAAGGCTATCCAGGACTCGTGGATTACCAAACAATCGGCGGCACTCTTGATGAGCTGAAAGACACGCCTCATTTGAAACAAGGTTTGAAGGGCGAACAGATTCCACTTTTTGCCCGTCTGGTTGCCATCGCGGATGTGTTTGACGCGCTTGCGAGTCAACGCGCTTACAAAGAACCTTGGAATGACGAACAAATTAAAGCAGAAATCCGCGCGGGCTACGGCACGCATTTTGACCCACAGCTTGTCGATATTTTCCTGGAAAATTATGAGGATTTGAAAGCCATTCGCCAGCGATATGACAACACGCATGGTGTCGTTTCGACATAATTTGTGTGCAGAAACGATGCGCGGAATTTGAACTGCAAACTATGAAGCGACGCGTCTTGTATTAGGAGACATCGCGCGAAAGCTTTTGATAGTGCTCACGTTCGCCGCGGCCACGCAGTGGATAATCCTTGCGCAATGGATGCGCCGGGAAATCTTTCCACAACAAAATACGGCGCAGGTCTGGATGGTTGCGGAACCGAATTCCAAACATGTCGAACACTTCGCGCTCCATCCACTCGGCGCCCGGCCACAGGTCGGTGACCGAATCAACAAAAAGCGTTGGGTCGGCTTCAATACCAGTCGTGTCAATTGACGGATTCAAATACACCTTTAAGCGAAGGCGGCGTTCAAATTGGAAACTGCACAAGTTGTAGACCACGGCAAAGCGCGCGGGTTGCTCGGCGGGATACTCCAAATAATCCACGCCCGCCAAATCGCTGAGAAAGTTGTAGCGGCAGTTGGGGTCGTCGCGTAGAAAGCGCGCTACTTCATGCAGGGAAGTTTCCGGCACCACAAGCGAAGTCTGTCCACGAAATTCCGTCGCCAAAAATTTAACTTGCGGAAATCGCTCTTTGACAAGAGGCAGGGTGGGGTGATCAAGTTTGGTCGCGGCTGGCATAGGCAAATAGTTTAGCCACGATGGCGATGAAAGTGGCGGGGAATTTTACGTGATGGATTTGGGATGGATGGCGTCAATTCAAATATGAACTCATGCGAGCGAGTTCGAATTGATGGTGCTGCCTGGATAGATGCGGACTTCGCGCGTTTTGAAACTTGCAAAATTTTCCAGAAAAAAGGCGCTTATTTCAAAGGGAATGAAAAAGAATGTCAAAGTGCCTTCGGAGTTGGCGGGCGTTCGCCGACTGAAACAAAATTCAGGCAGGGAGAAAAAATGTATCAATTTAAATTATTGGTCGCGATGGGTGTGTTTGTAATGGCGATAAGCGTGGGCTGTTTGACGGGGTGCAAGACCCACTCTGAAAAAATCACTTCACCAGACGGAACAATTCGAGAAATTAAGGACGTAGAGTTTTTGCCAAATTTCAATCCTCTCTTGTTCACATACGACGTAAAAGACGTGGGAGTGACAGAGGAGGGACTCATCGTTCGGGAATGGACGCCTACGAATGGCGGCGTCACTGTGTGGGAAGTTGAAGGTAATTTTTATGGAGTGAAAGTCATAGTTCGGGCTCCGATTTTGTCGCGGAATAACTCGCAAACTGAAGCCGACTTAGATGAAGTTGAGTCATTACAGGCAAGTGAATACAGAATTTCCGCCGATTATTTAGCGGATAGCGCGGTGTTGGAGGGACAAATCGTTGGCACAAACAATTGGCAAGTGATTGTCAGCGGTGATCTAGAAACCGTGGCCATTGCTGCCATGCGACGTAATTTGGGTGTCCTGGAATTTGAAAACGAGTTTGGCGCGTGGAGTATTCATGTGGATTCTCCAATTCCAGTGATTATCACGCGACTGAATGGCGAGATCTTAAACGTACGTGGCGTGGGCGCTTCGATGAAGCCCAAGCTGGACACGACATTGAATGAACGATGCCGCTAAAGCAACGGTGGGAGGAATCCCGGCGGAGGCGAAAGTCTCCGTCGGGATGTTGCATGTACGCTCTCTTATGTGTTCAGCCAGAATCAAAATGTGATTTCGCTTGAGTGTGTTTCCAAGATGTACGGTGGAAATACGCACGCACTGCGCGATGTCTCGCTGAATGTTGGCGCGGGTGAAATTTTTGGATTGCTTGGGCCCAATGGCGCCGGGAAAAGCACGCTTGTAAAAGTGTTGCTGACCGTGGTGAAGCCAACGGTGGCGCGCGGCGCAATGCTGGGCAAGCCGATCGGTGACAAGAAAACATTGGCGCGAGTTGGATATTTGCCCGAGCAACATCGATTAGCGCCGTACCTCACCGCGCGTCAAGCCGTGGAATTTGTGGCCGCGCTTTCAGGCGTTGACCGCGCCACCCGGAAAAAGCGCGCCGCGGAATTGTTGGATCGTGTGGGACTTTCAAAATGGATGGACCGGCGAGTGAATGTGTTTTCCAAGGGCATGCGCCAGCGTGCTGGTTTAGCCGCCGCGCTTGTGAATGATCCGCAAATTGTTTTTCTTGACGAGCCAACCGATGGCGTGGATCCCGTCGGGCGCGTTGAAATTCGCGACCTGCTTATTCAGATGCGCCGCGAAGGCCGCACCGTGTTCTTGAACAGTCACTTGTTGGGCGAGGCCGAGCAAGTCTGCGACCGTGTTGCAATTTTGGTGCAAGGCCGTGTTGTGAAGCAGGGGCGCATGGATGATTTACAGAGGGAAGGTTCGCGCCAAGAACTGATTGTGCGGTGGAGCGGTTCTGGTGCAAGCGCGGGCGTAGGTGCGCAATTCGCTGCGAATGGCTCTGCAATCGCAAGGTCATTGCCATTTCGCGGCATGAATATTGCGCCAACCGTGCTGGCCGACGGCACGCATCAATATGTTTTTGGAGATGTGGATGCCGCCGCCGCGCAACCTGCGCTTGCCGCGGCCATCGCCACAGGTGGAGAAATTATTTCACTCATTCCAATGCACCAAAGATTGGAAGAGCTTTTTATGAAAATTGTTGTTGACCCAACCACAGGGAAAGCGCCGCCGCCAGGAGCAGGTTCATGACTGCATTCACCGCGATTTTAGTTGACGGCTACCGCGAACTTGTGGCTAAAAAACTATTCACGCTGTCCATGATCTTGTCGTTGTTGGTTGTGGCGGTCATAGGCATTGGCGGTCTGAACGAGCAGGGTGTGACCATATTTGGATTCACCATTGAAGTTCCAATGATCAATTCAACCATGTTCACTCCCGCCGAGTTTTACAAATTCATGTTCAACTCCGTGGGAGTGAAATTCTGGCTTGGATGGTTGGCGTGCTTGCTGGCTTTGGTCAGCAGCGCCGGCATGTTTCCAGAAATGGTTTCAAGCGGAGTGGTGGAGAACATGTTGTCGCGGCCTATCCCGCGTTGGCGTTTATACATTTATAAATTCACCGCGGGATTGCTTTTTACTTCACTGCAAATGGCCGTGTTCTGCTTGGCCAGTTTCCTTGTCATTGGCCTGCGCGGCGGAGCGTGGGAACCAGGTTTATTCCTCGCCATTCCGCTGGTCACATTGTTGTATTCCTATTTGTTCGCCATGAGCGCGTTGCTTGGCACCGTCACGCGTTCCGCCATTGCGGCGCTGTTGCTCACCATTTTGTTTTGGGGTTTTTTGTTCACCGTGAATTCGGCGGAGACCATTGTGAATGGATTCCGAATTGGCAGCGTGAAAGAATGCCAGGCGATTGAAGCGTTGATGCAAAAGCGCAAGAAGGAAAATCCGGACGTGGATGTTTCTGATTTGCAGACCGAACTTGAGCGCGATCAATCCACGTTGAGCAACCTTGCGTTGTGGCACCGTGTTGTGTTCGCGTTGAAGACGGTGTTGCCAAAAACCGATGAGACCACTTCGCTTTTGCAGCGCTGGACTTTAGAGGCCTCCAACATGCAGGATGAAGGCGCCGATGATGCCGAGGAAGTTGCCGCGACGGCGCAAAAACAACGGCGCCGAGGCGGACCAGGCTTTGGCAATAGCCGTGCGAAAACAAGTGTGGTTGTGGCGGCTATTGAAGCCGATCAACGATCACGTGGTGTGGGTTGGATCTTGGGCACATCGGTGGCGTTTGAAATTGTCACTCTGGGCGTGGGTTGCTGGCTCTTTTCACGTCGCGATTTTTAATATCGCGCGACAGCTTTGGGCCGCGCGTGGCAAATCATCTCAAATTATGTGTTTGCTTGACCTAATTGCACTGCTCGATCTTTCGCCGCCTGCGCCGCGCGGGTGATCAATTGAGAAAATTCTCCCGCATCAAGAACGGCAAGCGCCGCCGCTGTTGTTCCATTTGGGCTGGTCACACTGGCGCGCAAAGCTGCCACATCCGCTTTGCCAGTTGAAGCGCATTGTGCAACTCCTTGCAATACATCAATCGACATATTTTTCGCCACATCGTTGGGCAGACCAAGTTGAAGAGCCGCCCGCTCAAGCGCCTCAATGAACAAGCATAAATACGCAATGCCTGAACTTGAGATCGCAGTGGCCGCGTTTAAATGCGATTCATGCAGTAGTTCCACTCGGCCCACGGATGAAAAAAGTTTCTGGGCAAATTCACGCGCTGGGATAGGACATTCTTTGGGAATTGAAAGCGCGGTCACCGCGGCTTTTACTTCCGCGGCCACATTGGGCATGGCGCGAATGACATGCGTCACCCTCAGTCGCGTTGCAATTTGCTCGCTTGTCCAACCAGCCATTACGCTGATCACATTGGTGTTTGCGGGCACGGAAAGTTGTGGCGCCAGTTCGCTGAAAAACTGTGGCTTGATCGAAAGCAACAGCGCGTTGCCACTGTGCGCGCAGGTTTTCATGTCCACCATTTTCAACCCAAGCGCATGCGCTTGCGCCATTCGCGCGTCGCTTCGTGCCCATACCACCACATCGCTGGCTTTTAGAAATCCAGTTGAAATGCAGCCGCGCACAATGGCCGAGGCCAGTTTGCCAAATCCAAGCACCGCCAATGTGTTTGGCGTGCCTTCGCTGAATGCTGGATTTTGATGTTGGAAAGAGGTGGACATTTTTGTATTGTGCCGTTGATTGCGACTTTGTGCAGTGCACAGACTTTTATTTGTAATGAAACCTTGGTGGAATTATTTTTCAATTGGTCACATACTTGCCACCACTCTTGAAAGACATTCCTCCGCCAACAGGTTTCATATCGCGCGCTCTTCCTTGCGGAGCGAGTTGGTTGCGCACGCAATGGGTTGATCAACTGACCAACGCTATTGATCGGTCCACAACACCTGTGATCACATTGGCGCTTGCCTCCAAGGACAGCCAGAGTTTTCGCGGGCGCGCCGCAGTGGCGACATGGAACTGCGCTGCATTGAACTCGCCACTCGTTGTTCGTCGTTGCAGTCACGGCGGTTTCTGGCGCCATTTCGCAGGCGATCGATATCTAGGAAACCACCGCGCGCGGATTGAAATTGAACATTCGCAGCGCATTCTGAAGCAAGGCATTGCAACGCCTGAAGTCGTGGGAGTTGTGTTTTACAAGTCGGGATTATTTCAGAGCATGGATTTGCTCACGGTTCAAGTGCCCAATAGCGTGGACCTTGTCGCATTTCTGGCGTCGCGACCAACGGCGCATCGACGTGATGCCGCGCTTGCGGCAGTGCGCGACTTGCTGGCCAAATGTGCCGCAAATGGCTTGTTGCACAACGATTTGAATGCGCGCAATATTTTATTAGCCAATGTTGGCGATAACGTTTGCGCCTATGTGCTTGATGTGGAGGATGTTGCTTGGGCGCCACAACGCGTTGAGTATGTGCGCGCAGCGAACCACGCGCGCTTGGCGCGCTCATTGCACAAGCGAGTCCGCAAGGGCGACATTGATATGACACCACAGCAAGTACTGGCATTGATTTCTGAGTTAGAGTCTCACGCATGAAACTGCCAGAGCGCCCCAGAATTTGCATGGTGATGATGAGCGCGATTGGCGATGTTGTGCACGCGCTTCCAGTGATCACGGCCATCAAGCGACATCGGCCCCACGCGCGCATCACTTGGATTTTGCAGGCGCCTGGCGCGGCGCTGGTGAATGGCCACAAGGATGTTGATGAAATTCTGATCTTTGATCGCAAGGCCGGCTGGCGCGGATTTTGGAATCTGCGCCAGCAACTCAAGACGCGTCCCTTTGATGTGGTGCTTGATTTGCAGTGTTATCTCAAGGCCAGCATCATCACCGCGATGTGCCGAAGTCCGATCAAGCTTGGGCTTGATCGCGCCCGCGCCAAAGAATTGAATTGGCTTTTTACAAACACAAAAATCGCGGCTAAGCCGCTGAATCATGTGCAGGCGCATTTTCTGGAATTTCTTGACGCTTTGGAAGTCCCCAGCGATTCGCTGCAATGGAACATTGGCCCGTGGCCAGAGGAGCGCGCGTGGCAAGCGGAATTTTTCGCCGGCATGTCCAAGCCGCGCGTCGCGTTGGTGGCCGGCACCAGCAATCCGTTGAAAGATTGGTTGCCAGATCGAATGCGCGAACTGAGCGACGCGCTTGCTGCGAAAGGCTTGCAAACAATTTTAGTTGGCGGAAATTCCGCGCGCGAAATCGTGCTGGGCGAAATGTTGGCGAAGCAGTGCGCGCGCGCGCCCAAGAACGCGCTTGGTTCAGGTCTGCGTAAATTGGTTTCCATTCTTGATGGCTGCGACTTGGTGATTTCGCCCGACACTGGCCCGCTTCACTTGGCGGTGTCGCTTGGCAAGCCCGTCATTGGT
>Ga0114978_10002117_pt1 | contig 16468 bp, 12 predicted proteins | sample S_140212_EF_Meta_FD_87027 | JGI IMG/M metagenome (GOLD analysis project Ga0114978, IMG submission 87027) | Freshwater microbial communities from Lake Simoncouche, Canada to study carbon cycling - S_140212_EF_MetaG | ecosystem: Environmental > Aquatic > Freshwater > Lake | place: Lake... | reverse complement strand
GGTTCAGGTGGTAGTAAATTACTAGTAGGGATAACATCTACAGCTTATGGGTCAGGTGGTATAGGCGGGAATAATCAAGCATCTTCTTCTGAATCAGGACGTCCAGGTTGTGTTTTGATAATTTTTCAAAATTCCCCTTTATACTATTCAAACGATGGACAAATAACTTCTACTAATGTTAGAACAAATACAATTACTCTTGGATATCCTAGTATTCCTACTTTTACATCATCTCAAATAGGATGGAATGATAGTACTAATATAGTCAATACTAGTACACTCGCTGCTAGTAGTGCTGCCGGTAATATTATGCTTATTTCTTCAAATATTCCTGTAGGAGTATATTTGGTAAATTGGTCAATTTCAGTATATTTAAATGCCGTAGGTAATAATAATATCCAATTATGGATTTCTACTAATACAACTGGTACTCAGCAGATTGGTTCAAAACAATACTATCAAGCTCCTGGAACTGGTGCTTATACAACGACAGCATTTCCAATTAGTTCATCAGTTATTTGGTCAAATTCAACAAATAACTCGTCTCTTTATCTTATTGCACAACCAGGAACTGTTTCTTCAGTTACTATAGCTGCAAGTACGTATGCTTATGGAGGTATAACACGAATCGCATAAGAAATTTTATATTCTTTCATATATGTCAATTCTTAACGCATGAATTCTATTATCACTAGTAGTAACGTAATTAATTAGTAATCTTGCTAATAATTTACAAATTATTGTTACCAATATTTTATCCACATAATCTACTATTGTAATATTAGTTGTTAGCAGTGGAGTCGGTATTATGTGAATACGTTTATTGGAGCTAACCTTTTTTCGGAATCGTATCATCTGATATACATTACAAGTAAATGGTTCTATCGCTGCTACAGGTCAAATCTCAGGTCAATCATTTTTGTAATATCAGATTACCGTATGAAGAACAATATTAAAATATTATCAGATTCAAAATCAATCGATGTATTAAATCCTGTAGAATATGATTTACCAGGAGGTCTACATGATATGGGTTTCTTAGCACACGAAGTCAAAGAAATTTTCCCTTTCTTAGTATCCGGAGTTAAAGACGGAGCTAAAATGCAATCATTGAACTATAATGGATTCATCGCCTTATTGGTGAAAGAAATCAAAGATATCAAAAAGAGATTGGCCGATACAGAAGAAACCGTTCATCAACTAACCAATAAATCTGTCTAAATGCGTTCTAATAACCCATATAAATTCATTCGTTTATATTAAACAAATGAATCAAATCTTAAATAGAGAATCCATCATCAATGACATAACCGATATTCTCACCAACTATGAAGCCAATTGTAAAGATATCCATTTTAAAAAGGGCATCTACTTATATGGCAGTCCTGGTTCCGGTAAAACGCATTTTATAACCGGTCTTTTGAAATCATTAAACTACGATGTCATAAAATACGATGCGGGCGATGTCCGAAACAAAGCCCTCATTGATACCATTACGTCCAACAACATGTCCTCCCAAAATGTTCTCCAATTAATGGCACGAAAACCCAAAAAAATAGCCATCGTAATGGACGAAATCGATGGTATGAATAATGGCGACAAAGGCGGTATAACAGCCTTAATAAAACTCATTCGACAAAAGAAAACGAAAAAACAGAAACTAGAGCATATGACGATGAATCCCATTATTTGTATAGGAAATTACTATGTAGACAAAAAAATAAAAGAGCTCATCAAGGTATGTCATACATTCGAATTGAAACCGCCCACTACTAGTCAAATGAACCATATTCTAAGAACTAAAATACCGAATATCTCGCTCGACGTCCAGAAGAAATCATTACAATATATTCAAGGCGATTTAAGAAAATTAGAATTCATTGAAAAAATCTATAAAAAAAAACCGAACCTTCTTACTACGGAGACTTTAGAAAACATCTTGCATTTGAAATGTTTTAATGAGGATTCGAAAAAAATAACAAAGCGGCTAATCGACATGCCTATTCCATTAGAAGAACATAATCGGGTGATAAACGAGACAGATAGGACAATCGTTGCTCTATTATGGCACGAGAACATCGTGGATTCTTTGAACCGGCTTCCACACAATAAGTCGATACCTTTTTACCAAGAGATTTTAGACAATATTTGTTTCGCCGATTTCATCGACCGAATAACCTTTCAGAACCAAATCTGGCAGTTCAATGAAATGAGTTCGCTTATCAAAACGTTTTACAATCATTATCTTTATCATAAAGAATTTCCAGACGCATTAAATAACCAGCAGACCGAAGTCCGTTTCACGAAGGTTCTCACAAAATATTCTACAGAATACAACAATATTTTGTTTATTTATCATTTGTGTCAAGAACTAGATATGGACAAGAAGGATTTGTTAGCGTTTTTTCAAGAACTCCGGCTCTATTATGGCCAAGAAGCATGGACCGAAAAAATGTCGGAAATAGAGAAAATATTCGAGAACACGACCATCGATAAATTGGATATCAAAAGAATTTATCGATACTTGGATAAAAATGTTAAGAAAGAGGCTATAATCTATGATGAAGATACGGTCTCCGATATGGAATTGGATTGATTCTTTGTCTTGAATCCTTATTACTGGGAATTATGAAATTTGGCGTATTGTTCTTTTATCGAAACACCGTTTATGACATCACCGTCTTTGGCTATACCGATGGCCGCCTCTGTTAATTTAAGGTCGGGTGTCAAAATACCGAGTTTTATTGCTACCTCTATTTGTTCAGGGTCTCTTTCACGTAGCCATTCGATGTCTTCTTTTTTGATATGACTGAGAACATGCTTTTCGGTTTTCGAATGTTTTTCGGATGTTTCTCGAACAATCGCATGAATAACCGCTGTTTGAACGAACTCAAACGCTTTTAGGTTATCTATAATTGAATCTAAATCGGGTTGTCCTTTATTTCCTCCTGTTTGACCGCAATGTTTTCCCTGACAGTTTTTATGAATAGATGCTTGTGAAGTAAGTATCAATGATTTTATTGAATTCGCAGCTTGGGATGTAAATAAAATCCCATTTTCGGTTTCTTTTACGAATCCGCACAAGACGGCTAATTGAAATCCCATGGCGTTTTTTTCTTTGTATTCGGCGAGAGTTTTCGGCGATATTTTATTCAGTTTTTCCAATAATTTATTTGTAGAATCGCCACCTTTTAGACCATGCTCATGTTCCGGTTTTGGTGCTTTTCCTTCGCGCAAAAAATTCGCCCGTAAAGTTTTGAACACACTATTACCACTAATGTTTTCGGGTTCTTTGGCTTTATCGTTTCCTTTAGGTTTTGGTTTAGGTTGAAATAAGCCTACAAAATGAGTTGCTTCTTTTGCTCTCTCTGCTTGTTCTTTAGCCAAATTAACCTCTTCTTCTTCCGCTGCTGCTTCGGACTTCTTCGCCGCTGAGGACCTTTTCTTTTTTGTTGATGCGCGTTTTTTCGAAGGCTCTGGGACGGATGGTTCGGGTTCCTTATCCCCGTCTGGTTCAGAATCAGGTTTATCATCCGATTTTTTACTGTCTTTTTGAGGTTGTTTTTTTACAGTAGCGCGTAGTTTCTTAGGTTTACTTAATTCAATTAATTCTGGATTGGATTTATTGAACTCCAAACGAAGAGCATTTATACCCCATAATACAGCTATTACGAGAACAATTTGAAAAAACGAACTGAAAAATAAAGTACTGCTTATAAAGGTTGTAATTCCTACCCATATATTCCCTAATATACTAAAACAACCAGCTATAATGGTACCTAAAAAATTCCAAAAATTAAAAGTATTAAAAAATCCGACGATAGGTCCATTTACAGAACCAGTAACGAATGACCCAATACTAGAACCTAAAAAACCAGAAGTACCTGCCCAGTCAAATACCCCTAAAGTAGTAATTACGGTTATAGCCCATAACCAAACTGACCGCAATTTCTTTTCCATAATGTCTGTAACGACCTTTATTAATAATATATAAATCAAATATATTGCTTCTCCTATTTTCCCGCCGATTTTCATAAATACATCGAAAAATCCTCTTACAAAAGAATTATCCCAAATATTATCTTTGACCCAATGATATGTCTTCGCTATAAAATCAGCTTCTACACCTTTTTTCAACAAAATTCCGCCCATTCCAACTCCTTGATAGAACAATTGAAAAAGAGGACTTTCAACAAAGAGTGAACCTAATTGCCTAAGATGTAAAGCATCTAACCAATCGCCTCCCATAAATTTTTCAACATCAGCAAGATCGCCTCCTTTTAATTTTTCCAATTCAGCCAAATATAATTTATATAATTTGGTTTTTTGGAATTTCAAAATATTATTTCTACTGGTTTTTCCTTTTACATTTTCCTTTGTTTTTTTGTTTCTTTTATTTTTACGTGTAGCCATTCGTATATAATATAATATATTTTAATAGACACTAAACAATTGGTTTGTCCCCTCAATCAAAAACACAATATCATCCCCTTTATAACCAACAATAACTGCTGTAGTATCCAAACACAAAACCGCTAAATTTGCATATATATTCCATGTTGTGTATATCGCCTGTTGGAATTTCCTATGAAAAAGCGCTAATTCATCTGAAACATCCACTGCTAAAAAATGTAATTGATAATACGCACGGTAATACGATTTTGTATTCGTTTGGACCTCCGTCCATTTGTCATAAAGAGGTGTATGGGTTGGTTTCCAAAACAAATAATTCATCGCTTGTTCCCCGATTTCGTATAGTGCGCCCATTGTCAGTGATTGGTCTGTTTGTTTTATTACTTCTTTTTCTTCTACATCTTGTAAAACTAACTCTAATGACATCTCTGGATATTCTATCGCCATAAACTGGTTTACTAAGAATCCTGGATTCAAATATGTAATACATTCCGACATTGTCCAGATTTTTTTATAGAGAGCAGCAGCATCATTCGATAGGCCATGTTCTGATAGTCTTAACAAATAAGGTATGTTTTCATATTTACTCGGACATTCTTTCATTATTTCGATATAATTCATAGTCATAATAACAGAGCTATATGTTTTACTTTTTTGGACTGAGTCAATAAATTCCGCATTAGATTCATATAGATGCCACATTCTGTATATTAACCAAATGGTTCTCAATGATAAAACGATTCCAGTATAATAATTCATTTGGTTTCATGAATAAATATAAATTTATTTTTATATTTATTTATTCATTCAAGACTTTTCAGCATTTTTTCTCGAAATATTGCGGTATTTTTCACTAATATAGTGGTTTCCTTTTGAATATGTTCTAATGTTTCCCTATGTTTATTTAATTCTTGTTTCATGTTCCAAAGTCGGTATTTAAAAACACAATAACATTGGGGCATACAGCAACACTGGTCGGGTTTTTGATTAATATCAAATGATTCTTTTTGTTCTTCTGGATCTTTTTGTTTTTGTTCTTCTTGTGTTTGTCCTGTAGAATCAATTGAGTATTCTTTTGGGTTCTCTTCTTCAATTTCATCATTGGGTTCCTCTTCAAAATCGTCTTCATACATTTCATCTGGTTCGTGAATAACATCTATCTGTCCTACAGGTTCTTCTTGACAAGTATCTACAACTTCATGAAAACTCCCGATAGATATCTCTGAACGGACATCGTCATTATTTGTCAGGTTTATATTATCACCCATCTTTATGACATCTATGATTTTCTCGAGAACATTTTCACAAATTTCATTCGTCTCTTCAAAATGTTTATCTGAAGGTTCTCCTGAAGGTTCTACCGAGGGTTCTCCTAAGGGTTCATCATGAGTCTCTATACCTGAATCTGAAATAGAAATATCCACTATATAACTCAAAGACTCCATCGACGAATCCACTTCATCGACCATCGTGTGTTTTGTCGTCTGGTTCATCGATTCGACACCTCGCTCAATCTCTCTCAATAAATCCACTAAATCGTATTCATATTCCGAAACTAAATCACAAACATCATTCAATAAACGACGGAATGGAGCAACAATATCATAATAATCGATTTCTATATCTTCATGAATATATTCCTGGATTTTTGTCATGAAGATATTATATTTTTCTAAAATATGCAACCTAACAAGGTCTTCTATTTGGATACATAACTCGTCAGTATGGCCCTTTATGACAGCCAAAAGAATGGCATTCGACACTTTCGTTTGAATACCGTATTTTTTGACACACGTTTTACCAATATATCCTACAGTTTTCGTAGGCCTATGATAAATATATGTGATTCGTTTTACTTTATGTCCGCAAATACATGGCATAAAATGGCGTGTGTTATCCGAAAAAACAATCTGCCATTTCCCGTCGTCTGTTTCATTATTTTTTTTTTCTAGAATAGTTTCAATAAATTTATTCATTTCTATATGAATATAAACATATTCATATATTGTTTCTATATGACAAAAGTAAAATCCCATACCCCGAAATTGACAAAAACGTTCTATCCTCTGGTTTCGGTCTGTACACCGACGTTCAATCGTCGTCCCTTTATTCCTATAATGTTCTCCTGTTTCAAAAATCAGACTTATCCAAAAGATAGAATAGAATGGATTATTGTTGATGATGGAACCGACCCGATTGAAGACTTAGTCCTTTCTTCTGGAATCCCGCAAATCAAATATTTCAGGCAGGAGAAAAAGATGGCACTCGGGGAAAAAAGGAATTTCATGCACTCGAAGGTGAAGGGCACAATTATTGTCTATATGGATGACGACGATTACTATCCTCCGGAGCGCGTGAGTCATGCGGTTGAAACCCTGACGAAAAATCGCGATGCTATGTGTGCTGGTTCGAGCGAGATATATGTTTATTTTAAACATATACACCAGATGTATCAATCAGGACCATATGGACCAAATCATGCAACGGCTGGAACATTTGCCTTCAGGACAGAATTATTGAAAACCTGTAAATATGAAGACCACGCAGCATTGGCCGAAGAAAAGGCGTTCTTGAAGAACTATACGATTCCTTTTGCTCAATTGGACCCTATGAAAACAATTCTGGTTTTCTCTCATGAACATAATACATTTGATAAAAAGAAGTTATTGGAGAACGTGAATGAGCAATATTTCAAACCGAGCTATAGGACAGTCGACGATTTTATACGCCAACCAAAAGAAGCGCCTATCAAACAATTCTTTATGACAGATATCGATGGGCTTTTATTGAATTACAAACCAGGAGAACCTTCTATGAAACCGGATGTTCTCAAACAAATAAAGGAAATCGATGAAGACCGTAAAAAGATGATGGCAAGTAATCAATCTCTTATGATAAACGAACCGGGAAAGGAACCAAGGCCTATTACTCCGGATGAAATAATCGGAATCGTTAATCGTCAAACAGAGCACATCAAAACGCTTAATGATAAAAATCAAGAATTAGAAAACATGGTTGCGAACCTACAAAAGAAAATTGCTGGTTCTAATGAACCACAGCAATCTATGCCTCCATCTATGCCTCCATCTATGCCTCCATCTATACCTCCATCTATGCCTCCATCTATGCCTCCATCTATGCCTCCATCTATACCTCCATCTATGCCTCCATCTATGCCTCCATCAACATCTTCTTCAACCGGTTCATTCGTAGATACATTGCTAACAAGAATCCAAGAACTAGAGAAACAATCAAATGTATCTACAAAACGCATTGAAGAATTAGAGTTAATTAATAAGATGCTTCAACAACAGACGAAATCATCGGCACCACAACCTACAGGACAACCTATAACTGAAGTGAAAATACCTATAATTAAACCTAAATCAAAATCTATGCCGGAAGTTCATGTTTCTATTTGATCGGTGGTTGTTTTTTTTCCAAACAAACTAGACATTTTTGGCATGCTCGGTAAAGATGCTTTCATGTTCTGGGTATGATATTTGAAATTTGATTTTATGACATCACTCATTTTGAACTGTTGTGAAGAGTCTTTTGAACCAAAAGAAAAATTCGATTTAAATTCGTTGGCCTTTGACATCATCGAATTTACTCCAGTATTCAATTTATCACTATATTCGCCCATTTTAGAAATGAATCCGGAAACCATTGATGGAGCAGTCATTCCAGCCGTTTTTTCCTTGAATTCTTGGATATGGTTTTTATTCAAAGCATCACTTCTGGTAAGTGTTTTCCATACATTATTTTTACTTTGTTCTTCATATGCGTCAGGAGTATTATCAAAAACAAATGTTTTATTAATGGAATCATCCGCACCCGGCTTGTATCCCCTTATTTCATCAGGCATTTTGTAATTGAATTTATAAACCGACCATAATCCTACAATACTAATCAGTATACTGTACACGATAATCATGAAGGATTTAATAGCCAAATTATTAGATTCGATTGAATGATTGGTCTTTTGTGACAAATTAGGTTTGACTGGAATGTTCGGCTTGGGCATATCTTTGAATTCTTTCATACCCTTCAATAAGTTGTGAATAATAATCCCTTCTACCAAAAAGTAAATACAAAAGAAGAATATAGATTTCACGGCATATTTGAAAAGACTATCTTTTTCGTTGTCACAAAGCTTGGTATACATGACCCTATTTATCAAGTCTATTTTATCACCCATACTCTGGTTAGGAGTAGTATAACTAGATGCTCCAAAAATGAAAACCCAGGCGAAATATAACACGGCAATAAACATGGAGAACGTGGTTAGTCCTACAGATATAATATACTTGAAAACCCAGTAAAGAATAGCGCTAATCCACTTTATGACAGTCATAAGAGCACCTGCTGGAATGAATAACCATTTTATCCACGTTTTATCTTCTGAAAAAGCGGTAAATTTGTTTTTCATATTTCCGAATTTTTCTTTTAGACCACTAAAATCGATAGCTTTTCCGCCTTTTATATTTTTTTCTTCTTGAGGGGGTCCTTCTTCTTGACCTTTTTCTTCTTTACCTTCATTTTGGGAACTTCCTTCTTGACCTTCTTCTTGGGGAGTTCCTTCTTCTTGACCTTCTTCTGGTTGGCCTTCTTGACTACCGTTTTGACTACCGTCTCCTCCTTTTTCTTGCGGTGTTTCTTCTTCGTCACTAAATACTCGAATTCCCGCAAATTTGTCCAAAAAAGAAAATACAAAGCAAATGACAATAACGCCTTCAGCAATACGTTTGAGTGTCACTCCTTTTGAAAATTTGAAATCAGGCGTCTTCAGTTTCATCAAATCATAAAGAACTTTCAAAATACCACCTCCATTCTTCTGTATAAATCTGTAAATAAAATAAAATGTCATCAAAAAGAACACATACGGAACTTGGTCTTTTATTGCTGTACCTCCAATCGTTTTTCTGAAAAAAGCTTTTATAGCATTAAACAAAGTATAAAAAAATTTCACGGGTTTAAAAATAAATTCAAACATAAAATCCGTTTTGTGATTTTCGAGGGAATGAAACACCGTCTCCCAATCAGGAAAAATAGGAGTAAAAGTTCCGCCCCCGCCATTTGGTTCTTTTTCACAAGTATGTCGATATTTATTCTTTCCATTCTTATCAGTTTCTTTCGGGATACTCAAACAGTCTTTGAAGAAAAACAGATAATAGGTATTGTAGACAATATACAAAATAATCGGAATAGTAAATAGTCGATATAATTCGTTTTTTATTTTTTTTGCATAATGGTTACATTCCTTTTGTATATTTTTATTTGCTTCATCACATTCTGTCAATCCAGGAGGAATATAATAGGATACTATTGCTGGAGGCAAAGCGACAGCAGGGATTTCTACGTCTTCTTCGGAAACTCCCAAAATGTATTCTGGTAAAAGTAGCCCGTCCATCGAATCCGAGTCTGGTAATATTAGAGTTCCATCCATAGGTAGAGGCTGATAATTCTTTGTTACAATCTGTCCGGATAAATACGGAAGGCGACTATTTATTTGCGTCGTAAACATGGATATCAACTGATAAACTGATTGTGGAAACAAATTAATATATGGGCTCGGGATACCTCCTGTTAGCATTGCTTCAGCATCACCAATGGGCGAAATACCGATGTTATAAACGTTCGTTATAGAATGGGATTGATTCAAACAAATAAAAAACAAATGGTTGAACATGGCCACTTCGTAGGGTGTCAAGTAGGTGCTATATACACGGTATTTCTCAAATTCGACTGCGTTTAAATATGTAGTGTAAATATAAAACATATTTGCCTGGACTGTCGGGTATGAAATGGTTCCGCTGGTTCCAGAAGGTTGATTTTTGAAAACAATAAAAGAAAAGAATTGAGTAATATAATCCAAATATGAAATAAGGGGGGATTTCTGGGTCGCTGTTAAATTCACCGAAAAAGCATAATTAGGGTCGATTGCTCCGGGAGGTTGATTCGGAGGAGGCGTAGGCGGAGCCGACGGTGTATTAAGAACCAATAAAACCGAATTCAATTCGGCTATAAAATTCGAGTCATCGATTTTATTAAAAATATCTTCGAATCCTGTTAAATTCGTAGGATAGGGGAAGTATTCAATATTCAGTGGAAAAAACGTATATTCATGTGCCGTCAATGTGTCGAATTTGAATCTCGCTTTTTCTTTTAAGAAAAGATAAAATCCGGCATCCGTATTAGGATATGACGGCTTAGGGAGTGCCGACTCGATAGTTTGAATTTGGTTGAGCGTATCATCATTATTCAATTGGTTATCAAAATCGTTATTGAAAATGAAAAGCTGGTCTGTAGTAGGGTTAGCGCCGATAGACGCCTCGTATTTGTTCAATTGTGTTATATAAAGCGTTGCTAGAGCGGTCATATTCGTTATTTTCGGGTGGGTTGTCATGAAGGATTGTATTGTCGTTTTCAATTGTGGGTCTTCATTTATTGAGAATCCCTCTTTCACGCCTTTCTTCATGACATCATAAGCATATCTTGTTTTTGCTTTCGCTTTATTATATTGTTCGTGTCCGTAATCTATTCCTGGGTTAACTACATCGGCATTCAATAACCCTATTTGACCAGTCGCCCACGTGAAACTTTGTTGGGTTTTATCCAAAAACGACGTATTCGAAAGAGCACCAGTATTACAATTTACTTGACCTATCATCATGACTAATATCCGTTGAATAAACGATTCGAGTCCCTTGTCTGCCTTTGATATTGGATTCCCGAATTGTTTCAAATATTTCTCGATTTCCTTTATGACATTCCCTATACTGGTTAATTTTAAATGTCGCGGAACATTTTGAAAATAATCGGAACTGAACATATCGAAACCTTCGATTACCTTTTCATTTGTATCTTTTTGATTTACCCATTTAGTTCCCATAGTATATATTATAATATATAATACGGAGTTATTATCTGGCGTATAGCATACCGCAGTTACCACCAACGAATGACAGAATATTGTATCTTTCTTCGAATACTTTCATATTGTAGTTGTATTCATAGAGCTGCCAATTGTTTTTGGTAACCACAATAGGATTCCCATTAGAGTCAGGAAGAACATTATACTCTGAATTCTGTATGTCAAAAGGGGGAACATATGTGGTTACTTCTAATTCAATCGTTCTAAATTTGCTTAAATTGATGGCACCGGATGGTTGGTATTCTAAGGGGTCCGTATTCAAACAGAAATTATATACATAGAGGCCGTCTTTGGCCGACCCCTTGGTTCTCACATATTTTTCTACAAGATTATAGATACCCGATTCTAAAACATTCTCGCGATAATCGCCATTGAGAACAATACCCAGTGTTTCTAGAATTTCTTTTTGATTTTGAACGGCTAAATCCCCCGTGATAAAAATGCCGGTGCTTAATTGGGGTGCTCCTGGTAGATTATCTCCTGGACCTGTTACTGTATTACCATTCGGGTCTGTAATGGTGGGTTCTGCTAATTGGAGGTCTTTCGGCAAATTATGATAAGGCCAATTCGTATAATTCGACCATTCATTACGCATATTCACGTCATTGCGCTGTAGATACATCATCCAATTGGCAATCATTCCAGAAGAAGTTAATTTGACTCTTTGAGAACCTGTTATGTTATTGAAGGTGTATTCGAATACGTCTTTCACTAAATACACCTGGTCTTCAGCAGCAAATCTGCGTGATTCTTCACCGGTCAAGAAGCAATATGTAGAAAGGAGGTGAATATCCGCATTCCATGTGTTGTTTGTTAGAGGCCATGGATATTTGGTAGGGTTCGATAGGTCAAAAACGGGGGTTTGTAGATACTGATACATATTGAATTGCGGTTGATTAAAATCGGGCTGAATATAGGGGAAGTTGTTCTTGACATCGAACACATCGCGAACCTGGAAGAGTTCTTGGATGGGTCGCATTGTTACTGAAATATTGAGTTCATTGTATTGAAGGGAAATCATGGGGAAAGCGCATCGACTATCGAGTGTGAACCATGTATTGATGTGAATATAGAGGGTCGAACCTCTTATAGAGGGTTCTGCTGACCTCGTGCTACTATAAAAAGCGGAGGGATATGCGTTTTGACGGCTGAACGCATTGGCGGGGTCGTTTATTTCGGGGGTATTTCCAGTCATTTTGTCGAATAAGTCTTTTTTTTCAGCGGAAAAATCGCGTTCCACCATTGCGCGCAAATATTCTCCGGAGTATTTCTGGATGGTTTGAGAACCGCAGGTTATTAATATCTCCGAAATCATATTTGTTCCTAATTCGCGAATCCAACGGAAATCATAAGGAGCCCATTGGTTGCCGGTTGATTGACACGGGTTATATATAGGACTCCATATTGTAGGTAAATTGACGACCAAATAAGTATCCATTAATAATTCGGCATATCTAGGCATCTTAAAATTAAATGTAGACGGCTCTGTGAGTCGTAAATCCCTTAAACCGTCGTAATCTATGCGGAATTTTTGTAGGCCGAAATTTGTATATTTTGCATATGTGACACGGAAAAAAGTTTTCGTAGGATTTCCTGTAAGAATAACATTATTATTTCCTGTAGAAACCAAATTTAGTAGACCGCCTGCCATTCACTCTTGTATATTATTGGGATATTTTTATATTTCCATTTAGTATATGGATATTTATAGAAAAATAGCAATTCTAATCATTGTCATTTTATTTTCTTATATTTTATATCGGCTTTTCAAGAAGAGGGTGGAGATTATGAATGAATCAAAGGTCGAAGGTTTCACCCCGAATTCTTCCGCAAATGTTGTCGCCATCAAAAAAGCGAATACGTTGAATGTCAATATTCAGAATATGCCTAAGAAATATTATACTAAGCCGTTGAATCAGTTTTATATTATGGGGGCTTATGGTGGTGGATTTGATGGATTCGACGTTTGTGCCGATATGGTCTTGTACACATTATCTTTGGGATACCGTTATATGGCGATAAATGTCTTTTATGACGTTGTAAATAATCCTGATGCTGAGATTCATCTTAGTTCCCCTACAGCAATGGTGGGGTTCTCTTCGTTATATAATCCTATGGATAATATAGCGGGGCATACAATGGCCTTGAGCGATTTCCTTGAATTGGTCCAACAGAATGCGTTCTCGACGAATTCGCCGAATCCTGGTGACCCGTTTTTCCTTCATATCTTGCCGGGATATAAAACGGCGGCATCAGGAACCGGCGGTTCAGATGACAATACTTCCAAGTTGGCTAGTAAAGGATATAATACACAGTTGAATTCGCAGATAGAACAGGCACTTAGTCTTATACGGGGCACAAATAGAGCTTCAGGACAGATTACAGAGAACACTCCGATATCTAGTATTTTAGGTCAGATAGTGGTTGTCATGGATGGGAATTCGACGGCTGGAAATATGACGACGAATTTGCAAAATATGATAGGGCTTGATATTCCTTCTTCTAGTCTATTGATGGCTGCGTCTTTTCAAGAAGCCAAACCAGTGGACTCAAAGTTCAATATAGTTCTCCCTTTTGGTGAAAATGGTTCTATACTAAATAGTATTCCTCCTTATACTACTCTTTATGACAAATACAAAATAAATATTACGGCGGTTTGCCCGTGGGAGTCTCGATTTATTTTTACAACTTCTATTTTGGGACCATCCAATTTGGGTGATTATGAGAAGATGTTTTATAATGAAGGGAGCAGCGCGTTTATTATTATAAAATAAAGAATCCGGTAGATTGTCAAGAAGATATAATATGCTATGGTTTACATGTTCTAGACCTTAAAAATAATATAAATATAGAAATTTATATTATTGAAATGGATAGAGTCGAACAGATGAAAAAAATACAGAAAGAAGGTTTGGAATTATTTACCAAGAAAAATGCCGATTACGGCGATGCCTTTGCCAAGTACGGAATTATCGGTGTTCTTATGAGAATCGAAGATAAATTACAGAGGTCGATGTCTATAACCAAGAGTGGTGTTAATTTAGTGAATGACGAAGGGATTCGAGACACATTGATTGATCTACATAATTATGCCGCTATGGCTTTGATTTTAATGGATGAACCAACTCCTGATGAAATATAAACCCTTCTTGACAATCCTGAAGGAAAATATTTAAGGAAAATGGCGGAGCCTAGCGGGGGTCCAAGTGCCCTATTGCTTCGCTAAGGCACAGCTGGGCGCATTTTGCGCCCTGGCCAGGGGACCCGTAGGGAAAGCCCCGGATTGACAGCTCCAAAAAAATATATTTATACAACTACCTACTTATCTACCTACTACCTAACTATTTTTATTTTTCATATAAATCAAACGCGAAATCAATTATTTGTCTTATTTCAAACCCAATGAAAGCCCAATGAATTATTAAACAGACGAATCTCAACGCCACCGCAATATGTCTTATTGATATCACGTAGGCATCCATTCGCGTAATCTACAAGTCCGTAAATTTCATCCATAATAGACCTATCCCGGCTATTCGGGTTGGCCTGAAGAAATCGCAGATACCTCATAACAATATCGGCCGCGGCCGTGGTAACTAAGCGGTAAACATCCTGGACTTCAGTATGTTTACTATGTTTTTTCTCCGCCTGCTGGAGTAGAGTTTTGAATCTCTCATCATCGAGGTCCTTCGTCAAGTAGCGGACGCGAAGATCACGATTTTTTTGTTCGTAATCTTGGGGTCTAATCTCTACTTGTTGAATATGAGTGATTTGACGAGAAATAGCACCTACCTTCTCCTCGAATCGGTAAAAATCGTCACACGCAGCACTGGAATAGCCACGAGTTATCCCATCGAAAATAGTCCGGAATTCTCGGACAACGGCTCGTGCGTTGAACTGCGCATCGCACGGCATTCTATCAAGCGGGTCCCTGGGGACATCGCCATTTGTTTGGCGGAGCCACTCATAGTAATGCGGATTGTGGATTTTTTGCTCGATGGCCCCTGTCCTGAAACTGAACGCAATATGGCATTGTGTGCACCAAATTTGGTCGCACCCGTCGATTTTAAAAATCGGAACGGCGCATTTTGGGCAGGGTTTTGTCTCAGCCTTCAGCGCCTTTACGGACTCCACATCATTGGGGTCGCAAGTATGCGCTTCTGTCTTTGACTTGCCGATGATTGCGTGGCAATCCGCACAGCACCAGGTGTCACACATTCCGCATTTGTGCTGACTGCTGAGGAATCCCCGGCAGTCATCTACAGGACATGGCTTGATGAACTGTTTCCGGGTTCTTTCGTCTACTGCTGCTCCTTCGGTCCCTTCGGCTTCTTCTGCACCTTCTGCTACAGCTTGAACAGGGTTTCGTTCGAGTCTTTCTAATCTCCCTATGATTCGGACCTTTCTCGTCTTCAATTCCCGGATTTGCCGGTTAATATCGTTGATTTCATCTGTAAGAATCCTCTTTCGGAAAATCGCCTCGGCGTAAGGCTGAGTTGCCGGTAAAAGTGCGCGTTCCCTGTCAAAAATCACATCCTCTCGGTGTTTTTTGAGGGGTCCGGTTATGAATGACAGAGGGAAGGAGTCAGACAGAAATTTTCGTGTCCACTCGCGTCCGCATTGGCCGTTCATGCACTTTGGGGTAGATTCACCCAGGATGTAGGTCTGGCAGCAGGCCCTACAGGACCCATACTGGCAGTACATGCACTGGACTTCTTTCCGAGTGGATTTGTTGTAAGTTTCGCAGCAAATAGAGCAGGTAGTCATGGTTGTTTTGTATAAGCGCGTGAAAAGAGATGTTACTGGTCCGGTCCAAAAAAAGACTATCAATTTTCCGGGGGGCGGAGCCCCCCTGGCCAGGACGCCTTCGGCGCCCAGCTGTGCCCCCTCTCCGCGCCGAAGGCGCTCAGCGGGGCACTGGACCCCCCATTCTTAGTGAATTCATATATATATTTTTTGATGGAGAACAGAATTTGAATCGAGGAAAATAAATACAGGAAACCAATCGAGGAAACCCAATCGAGGAAACCCAATCGAGGAAAATAAATACAGGAAACCAATCGAGGAAACCCAATCGAGGAAACCCAATCGAGGAAACAAATCAAGGAAAACCAATCG
>Ga0114978_10002114_pt1 | contig 16485 bp, 16 predicted proteins | sample S_140212_EF_Meta_FD_87027 | JGI IMG/M metagenome (GOLD analysis project Ga0114978, IMG submission 87027) | Freshwater microbial communities from Lake Simoncouche, Canada to study carbon cycling - S_140212_EF_MetaG | ecosystem: Environmental > Aquatic > Freshwater > Lake | place: Lake... | reverse complement strand
GTAACTGTTGCCCGCGCTTGATCGATCATGGCTGAAACGAATTGGTCATAGACCTTGTCATGAACCAACATTCGTGTTGCAGCAGTGCAATCTTGTCCGGCGTTGAAATAACCGGCTACTGCAAGCCATTGCGCCGCCGCATTGATGTCTGCATCATCAAAAATTACGACGGGCGCTTTACCCCCGAGCTCAAGGTGACTTCGCTTGAGGTCACGTGCAGCAGATTCGGCAACGTTTATCCCTGCGCGCACTGAACCTGTGATTGAGACCATGCGAGGAATCGGGTGCTCGACAACGGCTCGACCAGTTTCTCTGTCTCCGCAAATAACATTGAATACCCCAGGAGGTAGGGCTCCAGATTCTGCGATCAACTCTGCGATCCGAATAGTTGTCACGGGAGTCGTGTCACTGGGTTTGAGTACGACAGTGTTTCCGGCGGCAATAGCCGGCGCAAACTTCCAGATAGCCATCATCATCGGATAGTTCCAAGGAGTGACTTGACCGATAACCCCTATCGGCTCCCGGCGAACAAAAGAGGTGAAGCCCTCCATATATTCACCGGCCGACTTGCCCTCAAGAATGCGGGCTGCGCCAGCAAAAAAACGAATCTGATCAAGCATCGGTGGAAGCTCTTCAGCAGCCGTGACCGCTACGGGCTTACCTGTATTTTCACTTTCGAGTGCAATGAGTTCTTCGCCATGTGCTTCAAGAACATCAGCAATCTTCAAGAGTGCAGATTGGCGAGCGCTAGGTGTCGCATCGCGCCATGAGGGAAATGCGGTTGCTGCTGCCTGGTAGGCCCGGTCGACGTCTTGATCGCTCGTCACGGGAGCCAGGGCAAAGACCTTACCCGTCGTTGGGTTGATCAGTTCAGTGGCGTGGGCTGATTCTGTCTGCACTGATATGCCATTGATCACGTTACGAAGTACCCGCTGCGTCATGATTTCTCCTATCCGTTGATGATCTTAATGAAAAATAGGAATCAGCATCAATCTGGACAAATTTCAACGTATTTCGAAGGTAAATAGGCAATCTTCTTCGAATTCACTTGCAAAAGAGCCATTTACCCCACACCATAGACAGATGGCACGTAAGGAAGCTGCAGTCGTCGTCGATGAGGTCTCTCGCTCGATTATCGAGCAACTTCAAGAAGACGGTCGTCGTCCATATGCGACCATCGGCAAGGCCGTGGGTTTGTCTGAGGCTGCGGTACGCCAGCGAGTGCAACGCCTGACCGAAGCTGGGGTCATGCAAATCGTGGCGGTTACTGATCCGGCTTCTCTTGGCTTTTCTCGGTCAGCAATGGTGGGGATCAAAGTTGATGGCAACCTTGAGCGAGTAGCAGATCTCCTTGAAGAAATTCCTGAGATCGACTACCTCGTTATCTCAGCCGGATCATTTGACCTGCTCGCTGAACTCGTCGTAACCGACGATGCTGAATTGCTCGACATTATTAACGGTCGCATCCGAGCCATCGCAGGCGTCAGAGCAACTGAAACCTTTGTTTATCTCAAGTTACGCAAACAGATCTACACCTGGGGAACCCGATGAGCTCAACAAGTAGTGAACGTAGTTACGGCGACAGAGCTAAAGACCATCTCTGGATGCACTTCACCCGACATGGCTCCTTTTACGAGGGAGAGCCCCTTCCGGTCATCGTCAAAGGTGACGGCTGCTACTTCTGGGATGAGCACGGCAAACGCTATCTCGACGGAATTTCGAGTCTCTTCAACGTTCAAGTAGGTCACGGACGCACCGAATTGGCAGAAGCCGCTGCCAAGCAAGCCGCTGAACTCGCATTCTTTCCCATCTGGGGCCTTGCTCATCCGCGGGCAATTGAACTTGCGGAACGCGTTGCATCCATTGCACCTGGCGACCTCAACCGCATTTTTTTCACTGCCAGTGGAGGTGAAGCAGTCGAGTCTGCTTGGAAACTAGCCAAGCAGTATTACAAACTCACCGGCAAGCCCACCAAGCATAAGGTCATCAGCAGAGACGTTGCGTACCACGGAACTCCACAGGGAGCCCTGTCACTCACGGGCATATCAGTGGCAAAGATCCCCTTTGAGCCTCTGGTTCCTGGTTCCATTCGGGTGCCGAACACTAATTTTTATCGCGCTCCTGAACATTTGAGGGATGACCTTTACGCCTTTGGCCAGTACGCCGCAAACCGGATCGCTGAAGCAATCGAGTTCGAAGGTCCAGACAGCGTTGCAGCAGTGATACTCGAGCCCGTGCAAAACTCAGGTGGCTGCTTCACTCCACCGCCGGGATACCTAGAACGAGTCCGTGAAATTTGCGACGAATATGACGTGCTGCTGATTGCGGACGAAACGATCACCTCGTTTGGTCGTGTTGGTGAATATTTCGCGATGCAAAGATACGGCGTCGTACCTGACATCATCACCTGCGCGAAAGGGCTCACTTCCGGCTATTCACCATTAGGTGCGATGATTGCAAGTGAGAGGCTGTTTGAGCCCTTTAAGCATGGGACGAATACTTTCTTACATGGATTCACTTGGGGTGGACATCCCGTATCGTCAGCTGTTGCACTTGCAAATCTAGATATCTTTGAACGCGAAGGTTTGAATCAACGAGTGCGAGACAACGAGGAACTCTTCCTCAAACATCTCGATCAACTTCGCGACCTACCTATTGTCGGCGACGTGCGAGGTGCTGGTTACTTCTATGGCATTGAGTTAGTGAAAGACAAAGCATCCAGAGAAACGTTCACCGACGAAGAGTCCGAGCGATTGATTCGTGGTTTCATCTCCAAGGCGATGTTTGCTAACGGCTTGTATTGTCGATCAGATGACCGCGGAGACCCGGTGGTTCAGGTTGCTCCCCCACTCATTGCAGGGGAAGAGCAATTCGAAGAGATGACTCAGATCTTGCGTAGTGTGCTTACCGAAGCCTGGGGAATCATTTAGTTATCTGCCTTGCTTACCCATCAGTAAAGGTGCAATGTTGTCGAGCACGCGAATATCTTCGATCGTGCTCGGCACAGCTTCGGGTCGTCCATCAGCGATGCCACGCATGGTGCGGCGTAAAATTTTGCCCGATCGAGTCTTAGGTAAACCTTGAACAATCACGACCTCTTTGAGCGCGGCTACCGCACCGATCTCATCGCGAATCGATTGAACGATCTCTTTTTCAAGAATCCCTGGATCTATTTCTGCGCCAGACTTGAGCACGACGAAGGCACGAGGGATCTGGCCCTTGAGCTGATCCTGCACACCGATAACTGCACATTCGGCGACGAGTGGGTGTGACGCCACGATTGCTTCCATCGACCCTGTTGAGAGTCGATGCCCGGCAACGTTGATGACGTCGTCATTGCGCCCCAAGACATACACATATCCATCTTCGTCGATGAATCCCCCGTCTCCAGTCGTGTAATACCCGTCAAACGTTGTTAAGTAAGCCTCGATATAGCGCTGATCATCGCCCCATAAAGTCGGCAAAGTACCTGGCGGCATGGGAAGCTTGATGACGATCGAGCCTTCGACTCCGGCCGGAACTTGATTTCCTGCACCATCGACAACCTGAACGTCATAGCCAGGCACCGGCACACTTGGCGAACCGGGCTTAATCGGCATTGGTTCTAGCCCGCGAAGGTTTGATGCGATTGGCCAACCAGTTTCAGTCTGCCACCAATTATCAACCACCGGGACTTGCAAATGGTCTGTTGCCCAAAGGTAGGTGTCAGGATCTAACCTTTCGCCTGCTTGAAATAAAGTTCGCAGGGAACTGATGTCATATTGCGCGAGCAACTTGGCGTCTGGGTCATCCCGCTTGATGGCTCGAATAGCAGTAGGTGCACAGAAAAGGGCATTCACTTTATATTCTTCGATCACGCGCCAAAAGGCTCCAGCGTCCGGTGTGCCAACTGGCTTCCCTTCATACATCACCGTAGTAGCACCACTGATAAGTGGCGCATAAACGATGTAGGAGTGACCAACCACCCAGCCCACATCTGATGCTGCCCAAAAAACATCACCCGGACCAATGTCATAAACATTGCCAAGTGACCAAGCCATCGAAACAGCATGACCGCCGTTATCGCGCACTACTCCCTTTGGCTTGCCTGTAGTTCCAGAGGTGTACAAAATATAAAGGGCATCAGTGGCTGCCACTGCAACACAATCATGCGCGACGGCCCCCTGCATTAAAGTCACCCAGTCGTGATCCTGTGCCCCTAATTCCGCAGTTAGTTCTGGTCGTTGAAACATGACCGTTGCCGATGGTTTGTGTGAACAAAGTTTGTAGGCCTCATCGATGAGTGGTTTGTAGGCGATGGTTCGACTTGGTTCTATTCCACATGAAGCCGACACAATGACCTTGGGTGCAGCGTCGTCAATGCGAGTGGCAAGTTCTGCCGGAGCGAATCCGCCAAAGACCACCGAATGAACCGCACCCAGTCGAGCAGTTGCCAGCATTGCAACAATCGCTTCCGGAATCATCGGCATATAAATGACGACCCGATCTCCGCCTGACACCCCGAGCCCAGCAAGAACTCCAGCAAACCTACTCACTTCATCAAGGAGTTCGGCATAGGTAACGATCCGCTTGGCATTGGTTACTGGACTGTCGTAAATGATCGCCACACGATCACCGTGTCCGGCTAGTACATGTCGATCAACCGCGTTGTAGCACGTGTTGAGGTCGCCGTCTGGAAACCAGCGATACAGGGGTGCTGTAGAACTATCGAGTGCCTGGGTAGGAAATGTATTCCACGAAATACCACGCGCCGCCGACAACCAGAAATATTCAGGATCGGTTGCCGCTAACCGATAAGCCGCATCGTAAGAGCCCATATTCAGACTCTAGAGGTCGGTCAAAGCTTCACCGCTGCTGGCCTTGGCCCTTGCTACCTTGGCCGCGGATGACTTTTGGGCCGCAGAACTGACAACACGAACAAGGGCTGCGATGAAAACGATGTCAATAGCCATTTGGAGCATGCACACAAGCCGGGCGCTATCACTCACAGGGGTGATGTCACCAAACCCGACTGTTGCCAGAACCGTCAGGGAGAAATAGAAAGCAGTAAAATGACTTAGCGGCTCAGTGAAAGAACTCGGATCACCTGCAGACATCATCACGTACATCGATGCGAAGAATGCTAAGAACATCGTGGCGATCAGGATCATTGCTTCAATGGAAGTCACTGCCGGAAAACGCGAGTTTTCAATTCTTCGCATTTGTCGGCGAAACATAATTGTATAGACACCAAACGCCACCACGACGATTGATATCGGACGCCACAAGGACGCGTCAGGGTTTTGTGGCACCAAACTCAATGCCCAAAAGATTGCTAGAAAACCAAACAAGGTCCTGATAATCGAACCGACTAAAACTTTGACCAGCGCGGTCTTAGGGAGTTCCGTTATCGACGGTGTCGTTGCCATGGCCCCAGTGTGGCAGAACTCATTACTCGTTTGCGGTAGCCGCCAACTGTCCGCAAGCCCCATCAATTTCGCGTCCACGAGTATCACGCACGGTGACCTGAACTCCACGGTTACGAAGAATACGAACAAAAGCTGCCTCATCACGGGGCAGTGACGCAGTCCACTTCGAGCCCGGGGTTGGGTTGAGAGGGATGAGGTTGACGTGCACTAACTCGCCTTCAAGAAGGCGCGCAAGTAGTTCTGCTCTGAAGGGTTGATCATTAATGCCCTTGATCAGCGCATACTCAATGCTCACGCGGCGATGAGTCTTATCGGCGTAGGCCCAAGCAGCATCTAAAACTTCGCGAACTGGGTAGCGAGTGTTAAGCGGCACTAAGGTGTCACGCAACTCGTCGTCGGGTGCATGGAGAGATAGCGCAAGCGTCACGGGCAGTCCCTCGTTAGCCAGTTCGAGCATGCGCGGCACTAAACCAACGGTTGACACCGTTATTCCCCTGGCGCCAATGCCCATTCCTGCGGGAGCTGGGTCATTTATACGATGCAGCGCTTCTATCACTGATTTGTAATTGGCCAATGGTTCGCCCATGCCCATGAAAACAATGTTCGATACTCGGCCTGGGCCGCCCGCAATTTCATCGCGTTCAAGTGCGCGTGCACCAGCAAGAACCTGTTCAACAATTTCAGCAGTCGAGAGGTTTCGCTGTAAACCACCCTGTCCCGTAGCACAGAACGGGCAATTCATCCCACATCCAGCTTGACTTGAGATACACATCGTCACGCGATCCGGGTAACGCATCAACACGCTTTCGATCATTGCGCCGTCGTGAAGACGCCAGACACTCTTCACTGTTTGTCCCTCATCACAAGAGATCACTTTCACAGGAGTGAGGAGCGTTGGTAATAGGGCTTCTTTAATTTTCGCGCGTGCATCAAGGGAAACGTCGGTCCATTTGTCTGGATCATCCGATAGTCGATTGAGCCACTGACGCGAAACCTGATCGGCGCGGTAGGCGGGCAGGCCAAGTTCGACTACTGCCGCGCGACGTTGAGTCGCATCAAGATCCATCAGATGCTTTGCTGGTTTACCTCGCCGAGGTGCTTCGAATACGAGTTCGCCTGGAAGTGGTGGGGTTGTCATACCGATCCTAAAAAGAGAGTGAAGAGTGCCCACGAGGTGAAGGCATTCGGAATAAGTGAGTCCAGGCGGTCCATGACTCCGCCGTGTCCAGGTAATAACCGGCCCATATCTTTGAGCCCAAGATCGCGTTTGACTGCAGATTCTGCAAAATCACCCGCAGTTGCCGTAATCGTCATGACAACGCCTGCGATCACGCCTTGCCACCATGATGCATCCAACAACCAAACGAATCCGGCAATACCTAACAGTATCTGCAAAACCAGCGACCCGACAAAACCTTCCCATGACTTCTTTGGACTTATGGAAGGTGCGATGGGATGTTTGCCAAAGAAAACTCCTGCTGCATATCCCCCAACGTCATTACCGACGGTGAGTGCGACAAACACCAAAATACGTAATGGTCCGTTGTCTGCTGACAAGGTGAGGAGCAGAAAACTTGCCATAAATGGCACGTAGGCGACGACAAACAAGCTAGCAGTCACGTCCTTGACGTAGCCATTACTTCCACGCACTAAGCGCACGAAGATAACGGCTAACACGCTGATGCCCATAACGATCAGTTGTGCGGTCACCCCAAACCAGAATGCCGCTAGTGGCATCACCGCGGCAGCGAGTGCAACGGTGACGCGCTCAAGATGAATTCCAACTTGTTTGAAAGCATTACTGAATTCCAGAACAGCAATAATCATGGCTATTGAAACGAGTAGGCCAAATGTCCACCGAAACGTGAACAGGGTAATCAGGCAGAGCGCAAGAAGTCCAACCCCGGTACCAATCGCGGCAGGCAGATTTCGCCCAGCCTGCGGTTTGCGGGCTGCAGCCGACGAACCGACCGGGTCAGACACTGCTAAACCTCGAGCAGTTCTGCTTCTTTATGCTTCAAGACATCATCAATGTGTTCAACATGGTTGTGTGTTACTTCATCAAGTTGCTTTTCTGCCCGGCGCACTTCATCTTCACCCGCGTCGCCGTCTTTTTGCAGCTTATCTAGCTGATCCTTGGCGTGACGCCGAATGTTACGGATCGAGATACGTGCATCTTCTGCCTTGGTCTTTGCGATTTTGATGAATTCTTTGCGACGCTCTTCGGTGAGTTGAGGCAAGGTCACTCGAATGACATTGCCGTCTGATGTTGGGTTAATTCCTAGATCGCTCTCGCGCAAAGCCTTCACGACGGCATCAAATGAGCTCTTGTCGTATGGCGTGATCACAATAAGGCGAGCTTCGGGAATCGCAATTGATGCAAGCTGAGCGATCGGCGTGTAGGTGTCGTAATAGTTCACGACGACCTTGTTGAACATGGATGAGTTTGCGCGTCCGGTGCGCACTGTCGCGAAATCTTCACGTGCAACGGTAATGGCCTTGTCCATGCGGTCTTCGGCATCCATAAGGACCTCGTCGATTTGCTCGCTCATTCTCTGCTCCTTGATTCAAACGTCGGACAAATAAAGACTAGTAAGTCGAAACCAATGTGCCAATGGTTTCTCCTCGAACAGCACGAGCGATGTTTCCTTCAACCAGAAGGTTGAACACCACAAGCGGAAGTTCATTGTCTCGGCAAAGGCTGATGGCTGTTGCATCTGCAACCTTGAGATTCTGAGTCAGCACATCGTCATGAGTTAAATGCTCGTAACGCTTTGCATTTGGATGAGTGCGCGGGTCAGCGTCATACACGCCATCGACTCCCTTAGCCATCAGCACCACTTCGGCGCCAACTTCAAGTGCCCGCTGGGCCGCAGTGGTGTCCGTTGAGAAATATGGCTGCCCTAGTCCTGCGCCGAAGATCACGACGCGGCCTTTGCTGAGGTGCCGCATGGCTTTGCGCGGAATGTACGGTTCAGCAACCTGACCCATGGTGATCGCCGTTTGAACCCGAGTCTCAACTCCAGCTTTTTCACAGAAATCTTGCAAGGCAAGACAGTTCATTACTGTGCCGAGCATGCCCATGTAGTCGGCGCGAGCTCTGTCCATGCCACGCTCTGAGAGTTCGGCTCCACGGAAGTAGTTTCCCCCGCCGATGACGACTGCAACTTCAGTGCCGCTGCTCACGACATCCGCGATTTGCCTCGCGATAGAGAAAACAACGTCAGGATCTACCCCTAATCCGCCACCACCGGCAAATGCTTCGCCTGAGAGCTTGAGAAGCACTCTCTTCCAGCCACCTTCAGGGACCACAGGCCAAATGGATACGACGCCATCAAGAGATGGTTGGACGGCTCCCGAGCTTGGTGTTTGAGCCATGCTTCTCCCTCCAGTGCTTCGACCTGACCTTAGCGGGCTATTGCTGACCGATCTCGAAACGCACGAAGCCAGTTACTTCAGTCTTTGCATCAGCAAGCACCTGTGAAACAGACTTTTTCTGCTCCACGACACTGGCCTGCTCCAACAACACGTTGTCTTTGAAGTAGCTATTCACGCGTCCTTCAACGATCTTGGACATGGCAGCCTCGGGCTTGCCCTCTTCCTTGGCAGTGGCCTCGGCGATCCGACGCTCGGTTTCAACGATTTCCGCTGGAACTTCATCACGAGTGAGGAATTGGGGGCGCATCGCTGCGATCTGCATCGCGGTGCTGCGAGCTACTTCTTCGTCACCTGAGTAGGCAACCATGACGCCAACCTGGGCGGGAAGGTCTGAAGAACGGCGATGCATGTAGACCGTGACTGGGGTGGGAAGTACAGCAACACGGCCAATTTCCAACTTCTCGCCAATGACGCTGGCCATTTCAGCCACTGCATCGCCTGCGGTACGACCGTCAGCGAGTTTGACTGCCTTGGCACCCTCAGTGTCAGTGATTTGTCCATCAAACACAGCCTGCGCAATGGCATTCGACAGTGTGAGGAAATCTTCGTTTTTAGCAACAAAGTCTGTTTCGCAAAGCAATTCAACGAGAGCGTTGCCGATATTGGCTACGAGTCCGTTTGAAGCCTCGCGCTCAGCGCCACGCTTGGCTGCCTTGGCTGCACCTGAAACGCGGAGAAGTTCTACAGCCGCGTCAAAGTCTCCATTGGATTCTTCGAGGGCGCGCTTGCATTCCATCATTCCTGCGGCAGTGTGGTCGCGGAGCTTCTTTACTTCAGCGGCAGTGATATTCGCCATGGTGATGTTGATCCTTATGTGTTGGGAGGTCAGCGAGATAAATAAGTGGCTGCCCAAAATGCGAGCAGCCACTTACAGGAGTTATGCGGTTGGTGCCTCAGTTGTGGCCTCAACGACGGCTGCTTCTTCTACAACGACTGCTTCAACAGCGACAACAGCTGCTTCCGAGTCGTCAGTAGTAGCCTGCGCGCCTTCAAGAAGCTCGCGCTCCCATTCGGCTAGAGGCTCAACTGCTGCATCTGGGGTTCCACTGGCGCGGTTTGCGCGAGATAGAAGCCCTTCTGCAACAGCGTCAGCGATGACGCGAGTCAACAAAGCTACTGAGCGAATGGCGTCGTCGTTCCCTGGAATCGGGTAATCAACTTCGTCTGGGTCACAGTTGGTGTCGAGCATTGCAATAACTGGGATTCCCAACTTGTGAGCTTCGCCAACTGCGATGTGCTCTTTCTTGGTATCAACGATCCAAAGTGCGCTAGGGATCTTGCCCATTTCACGAATGCCACCGAGTGTCTTTGAAAGCTTGTCCTTCTCGCGACGCATCATGAGAAGTTCTTTCTTGGTGAAACCTGAACCTGCAACCTGCACGAGGTCCATGTTCTCAAGTTCCTTCAAGCGCGTGATGCGCTTGGAAACAGTCTGGAAGTTTGTGAGCATGCCACCGAGCCAACGCTCGTTGACATACGGCATTCCAACGCGAATTGCCTGCTCGGCGATCGCATCGTGACCCTGCTTCTTCGTGCCAACGAACATGATGGTGCCACCGTGTGCAACGGTTTCTTTCACGTATTCGTAAGCAGCATCGATGAATGCAAGCGACTGCTGCAAGTCAATGATGTAAATGCCATTGCGCTCAGTAAGAATGAAGCGCTTCATCTTTGGATTCCAACGACGGGTCTGATGCCCGAAGTGAACGCCGCTATCAAGTAGCTGGCGCATTGTTACAACTGCCATGACGGCACTCCTTTTACGCACAAACAGTGCGTTTGTGCATCGGTTTTTGGCTTAAGCCGGTTGGCTCATGCCCCTGACGATCCACCGTCCTGCACCCACCGAAGTGGGACCGAGCAGGTCGTCTGAGCCTTGAGGCTCAGTACGGGATCGTGCGAATTCCCCATTTCTGAGGTGAGATAAGTCTAGGGCCTCCCAGCCAGTGCTTCGTCCACAGGTCTCGAGAGCGCCAGACACTGCCCACTTGCACTGGAAGACGCCTGGCCATCGGCCATATTCGAACCCAGAATCGGCCCATGTACCTCTTGGCGCTTGCTTTGGCTGCTCAGGCCTGGCTTTCACCCGTTCCCGGGGCTTTGATCGAGCAAGGGTTCGATCCGCCAGCTCACGCGTGGGGCACTGGGCATCGCGGGCTGGATTTTCAAGCCCAGCCCGCGACTGAGGTTTTCGCCATCGGCAAAGGAGTGGTGACCTTTGTGGGTGAGGTTGCGGGAAAACCCGTGATCGTGATCAATCACCCCGGCCTTGGGCTGCGATCGACTTACGAGCCGGTGATTGCCATCGTCGAATTTGGGCAAGAGGTGCTCGCTGGTACACCCATCGGGGAAACTACTGAAACCGGTGGGCACTGTGGTGGGCACTGCCTACACCTAGGCCTCAAAGGACCTGGCAAGAACGACTACCGCGATCCGCTGCCTTTGATCGACCACGCGTATGTCGTGCTGAAGCCAAGTGCTCCTTAGTTATCGCCGGCGCGCGGATGTGCTTGATCAAAGGCAGAACGAAGGCGTTCAACAGATACATGCGTGTATCTCTGTGTGGTTGCCAACGAAGAATGCCCAAGCAACTCTTGCACGGCACGCAAATCAGCCCCGCCCTCCAGCACATGCGTGGCAGCCGAGTGCCGTAATCCATGCGGAGCCAATCGCGGCACATCTGCTGCTTGCGTTATTCGACCCACAACTTCTCTGGCAGTGCGCGGATCTAACCGGGCACCGCGAACACCGAGAAAGAAAGCGTTGGCGGATACTTCATTCACAAATGTAGTTCGAGTTTCATTCCAGGCGCTTAACGCCAGCTCCGCTGGAATGCCAAAGGGAACGATTCGTTCTTTTCGACCTTTACCCATCACCCGAACTGTGCGTGACTCCCATTGGATGCTCACCAGATCAAGTGCGCAAAGCTCTGACACTCGAATACCCGTGCCGTAAAGCAATTCCAATATCGCTCGATCTCGCACCGAAACGGGGTCACCGTCACCGGCGTACTGCGCGGCCAAGTCCATCACCCGTGAAGCTTCGGCTACATCGAGCACTACTGGGAGCTTATGTGGAACTTGTGGGCTCTTAAGTCGTCTACCTGGATCGCTTTCAATGAGGCCCTGACGATCACACCAAGAAGTGAAAGCGCGCACAGATGCGGCTTTACGAGCAATCGTGCTTCGAGCGTGACCCACGCTGTGTTGTTCACCAAGCCAAGCACGCAAGAGGGCCAAATCAATATCGTCAAGAATCATGCACTCATGCGCACTTGCATAGCTAAGTAAATCTGAGACATCAGATGTGTAGGCGCGCACCGTGTGTTCACTGCGATCTCTCTCTAAGGTGAGATACCGGGTAAACCCCGCCAGTGCGCTATCAAAAGCTGTTGCACTTGCCGGCGCGGACGTAGTCACGAGCCCATGGTGGCAAAGAATGGCGCGAACTGGACTCAGGCGCGCACGATTCGCCAACAATCCCCATCTCTGCGCAGGAAACCTTGTATTTCGAGGTCACCTAACTCTCTGAAAATCAACTGCACAGCAACCCCAGTGGCCATCACCAATGCATCAGGTGTGGCACCGCCTCGAATTGGCACTGCATCGAGTATTTGTTTCTGCACAGTTGTCAACTGGTCAAATCGGTCACTGTCGGTTGGTGGAAATTCGAGTTGCTGAGTGCGGTCTCCAAATAGTCGCGGAATATCTTTCCAGTCGCTGGCAATCATCGCTATGCCGTCGTTGATCAGTTGGTGACACCCTGCTGACATCGGCGATGTAACTGGACCTGGTACTGCAAGTACCGGGCGATTCAACTGTGTTGCGTGGTGAGCAGTTGACGTTGTTCCCGACCGTAAGCCTGCTTCAACCACCAGTGTGGCTTTACTCAACGCCGCAATGATGCGATTGCGCGTCAGGAAACGCTGTTTACGGGCCTGACTACCTGGCGGCGAGTCAGAAATGATCAATCCGGTGTCAGCTATTCGCGCTAACAATGATTCATGGGCCTTGGGATAGGCAACATCTACGCCGCTTGCTAGTACGCATGCTGTGACGCCGCCAACGGACAACACGCCTTGATGGGCTGCAGCATCGATGCCATAAGCCCCGCCAGAAATTACCAACCAGCGCTGATCACTTAAATGTGAGCACCATTCGCGGGCAACAATCTCGCCATAGGACGTTGCCGCACGAGCACCGACAACTGCTACTGATTGCACGGCAGCTAACCGCAAGTTTGGTGTTCCCACAACCCATAATGCATATGGACGCGTGGCTTGTAAGTCATTGAGTTGAGAAGGCCATTCTTCTCCGTCTCGAAATATCAATCGTGATCCGGTGCGTTCAACGGCGAGCAGTGCATCTGCAAAAGAAAAAGAGCGCAGCCTTGCCTGCAAACCGCTTGCATCGCGCTTTGGAACGTTGCCTAGGCGAATCCGCTCAAGCGCCTGTACTGGACCTACCTGATCAACGAAGCGACCCATGAATTCATCGGCCGGTTCAATAACATGAGCCAAGACCAACAGCGCTTCACGGACATCAATCATTCGAATCCGCCTCCTCTCATCGAGAGCGCAGTGGCAATGTGTTCTTTGCCGGGTTGGTCTTTAGCTTGGAGATCTGCCAGCGTCCAAGCCATTCGCAAAACTCGATCACTTCCCCTGGGATTAAGTCCTTTAGCCTCCGCACGTTCAAGTAGGACTTGCCCTGCGATATTTGGTGAATACCGAGCCCGCAACGCACTTCCAGGAGCCTGCGAATTCAAGTCCCAAGATTCTTCGTTCCAACGTACACGCGCCCGATCGCGAGCAAGACATACTCGTTGTGAAATAACTTCGCTGCATTCGCCAGCACTCATTCGAAGATGCGCATCGGTTGGACGTGTTAATGAAATACGAATATCAATGCGATCCATGAGCGGCCCTGAAAGTTTTTGTAGGTAGCGTCGCTTTTGTTGAGCGCCACACGAGCATCCATCACCTCGCCCAATCGCTTGCCCACAAGGACAGGGATTTGCCGCGAGAATGAGTTGGAAGCGGGCGGGTGCAATGACGGTTTGTCCGACACGCATGAGCGCTAGGGAACCTTGCTCTAGTGGTTGACGCATGCCTTCCAAGCAGGGTCGATCGAATTCAGGTGCTTCATCTAAGAACAACACACCTTCACTGGCCAAAGTGAGCGCACCAGGAAGCAGGACACCATTGCGCACTGAACCAAGCATGGCCCCCGCAGAAATTGAATGGTGGGGTGCAATAAATGGTGGACGCCGCATGAGTCCGTGGCCGCTATGGATCCGGCCAGCTAGCGCATGCACCGATGTGACATCAAGTGCTTGCTGATGACTGAGTGCGGGCAACAACGACACAAACCTTTGAGCCAACATTGTTTTACCAACGCCGGGTTCACCCAGCATTGAGCAGTGGTGCCCACCTGCCGCTGCCACTTCAAGTGCGAAGCGAGCCACATCGTGTCCTCGAACTTCACTGAAGTCACCAAGGGCATTTGCGTGATGCACCGGGTCTGCGAATTGTTCAACTCTTTCGCCCGGATTCTCGCCACGCAACACAGCAATCAGCTGGCTCAGATTCGTGACAGCTATAACAGACAGCCCTGCGACCTCGCTCGCCTCTCGAGAGTTTCCAGTACTCACGATGAAGGTTGTGATTCCATGTCTTTGAGCCGTTATTGCGGCTGCAAGAACTCCTGAGACTTGCTTGATCGCACCATCGAGTCCAAGTTCACCGATAAAAGAAATATCAGATGCAATTTTGTCTATTTGAGCCGTCGCAGCTAAGAGTCCTACCGCAATCGGTAAATCCAGACTCGTTCCAGTTTTAGGAAGATCTGCCGGGCTTAACCCGATTGTGATCCGTGAGTTTGGCCAAGTAAAGCCAGAATTCACGATTGCGGACCTTGCGCGCCATCGTGCTTCCGCGACGGAGGTATGAGCAAGACCTACAACGCCAACACTGGGGAGTCCTCGCGCGACATCGACTTCAACCTTGACCATGACACCTGAGATGCCAGCCGGGACTACACCCCAAACTTCAGCAAGACTCATGACAGATCTTTCAAATGTTCAACTTCCGGCGCTCCCCAAACAGGTTGCAGCACGCTCACTAAATCGATGCGAACCAATGGAAAGTAAATCTTTTGATCATCGAGCCATCGATAGGCCAAGGTCCGAAGGCGCCGCAGCTTGCGTGGAGTGATCGCGTCTGCCGGGGTGCCCAGTTCATGTGAACTTCTGGTTTTAACTTCGCAAATAACTAGCGTCTGACCATCAAGAGCAACGATGTCGATTTCGCCAACCTCACACCGCCAATTTCGCGTGACAATTTCCATGCCTAGTTGGCGCAGGTGTTGTTCGGCTATGTCTTCACCATATTTACCCAGCGCCTGATTGCGTCGCATGTCGACCTCCTGCGCAAACATTGCGCAAGCGGGGCGGGAGGTTCTATCTAGGAGTGACTATCTGTGGACGTCATCCACGAACTTTGCCGGTGTGGATAACTTTTAGTCTGATACGCCCGGGAGTTTCCAGCTTCTTCGATGTTCCACCGTCGCACCATGCGCAGCTAAGGCAGCTATGTGCCCGGGTGATGCGTAACCCTTGTTGTCTTCCCAACCAAAGTCCGGAAACTTACTTGAAAGTTTCACCATGAGTGCATCTCGCTCGACTTTTGCAAGAACGCTAGCCGCTGCTACCGACACACAGGTTCGATCAGCTTTCACTTTTGTAACAACGGGGGGAACTTCACTCAAAAAATCTGAACCCAATTCAAGAAATGACGCTTGTTCAGGTGGGGTAAACCAATCGTGGCTACCATCGAGCAAAATTACTTCTGGTTGCACTTCGAGCTGGGTGAGTGCACGGTGACCTGCGAGTCGTAAAGCACCAATAATTCCGAAGTCATCGATCTCCTGCGGGGATGCGTGCCCCACCGCATAGCCCAATGCCCATTCACGAATTTTTGGAACGAGCGCATTGCGCACCATCGGTGAGAGTTCTTTGCTATCGCGTACCCCCTGCAAGGTATTACGGACTGAACGATCAACCACAACTATTCCCACACTGACCGGTCCAGCAAGCGAACCTCGACCGACTTCATCAACTGACCCAATAGTTGCGTAACCCTCCTTAAGGAGGCCGCGTTCAGTACTCAGAGTTGGAGCGCTCACTTGGCTGCAGCTGCGCTCGATTTATCTAGCGCCGGGTTACCAAAAATCTCGGGGATCGGCAGGGTGGTGAATCTTTTCAGTGGCCAGACAACAACAAATGCTCGACCTACAACATTGTCGATGGGGACCCCGCCACTGTTCTCTTCAAGGTGATAGCGAGAGTCGCGTGAGTTCCCGCGGTTATCGCCCATCACGAAAATTGAATCAGCAGGAACCTTGATATCGAATTGCAGTTGGTTTGTTGGCGCGACGACGTAGCTTTCATCAAGCGAAACACCATTCAAAACTATGCGTTGCTGGGCATCGCAACACACCACATGGTCACCCGCGATTCCAATAGCCCGTTTCACCAGATCATTACCGCTATCGCTTGGTAGTAATCCGATGAACGTCATCGCGTTATGTATAAGTCCGCGCACGCCTGTGGGACCAGGCTCGGGAGCGCCTAACCAACC
>Ga0114978_10002111_pt1 | contig 16493 bp, 17 predicted proteins | sample S_140212_EF_Meta_FD_87027 | JGI IMG/M metagenome (GOLD analysis project Ga0114978, IMG submission 87027) | Freshwater microbial communities from Lake Simoncouche, Canada to study carbon cycling - S_140212_EF_MetaG | ecosystem: Environmental > Aquatic > Freshwater > Lake | place: Lake... | reverse complement strand
CTTTTTTTCATCCAAAAGAGTTTTGCAAAAGTCCATTTTGGACATTTATAAATGTCCATTTTCCGATTTTGCAAAACTCTTTTGAACTTTTTTTTTACGTTTTTTCTTTAAGTATCTAAATTATTAATATATTATTTTTACATATTTCTAATACTTGCTTTTGAATACCATGTTTTAATAGATCTATCCACATGAATATATTAACTAAAAGATCTAAAAATAAAATATTATTAAAGTATATATGAAGAAATGGTTGGTCTTTGGGATGACCTTAATTGGTCGTGTCTTATCTTATGGGGTTCCGCCGCCGCCCCCACCGCCTTGTAACACCCCTCAATGCGCATCTGGCACGTATTGTTTTTCCAATACCAATTTATGTACAACATGCCCACAGGGTTATATGTATAAAGCAAACCCAAATGTCGGAGTTTCCAGTGCCAATTTATGGGGTTGTTCCATCTGTCCTCCCGGGACATTTGCTTCCAGCAGCGGCTCTAGTACGTGCTCGCCGTGTCCTCCCGGAACATTTACCGCCACGAGTGGCTCCAGCGCATGCAGCCCGTGTCCTGCCGGGACATTTACATCGGCACAGGGTCAAAGTGGCTGTGCGTCTTGTTCAGCTTGTGTGCCAGGTCAATATGTGTATAGTGCATGTAATCTACAAAGCAATACGGTTTGTGTGGGTTGTACTGCTATTGCGAATTGTGCGGTAACGCCCACGTGTTCTACGGCAAGTAATAGTCTATGTTCTGCCTGCTCTTCGGGTTATTTTTTACAAAGTAACAGTTGCGTGGCTTGTACGACGTGTAATAGTGGTATTCAATATGAAACGATGGCGTGTACCTCCTTCACGAACAGACAATGTGCGACTTGTGTCAATACATGTCCGATTGGTAGTGCTTTAGAAGGTTTTTGTAATGGACCAACAAATAATTATTGTTCGCCTTGTTCGCCAGGCACATATAAAATACTGGCGGATGGCTCGCCTTGTTTACCGTGTACTACAACGTGTTCTGCCGGGTTTCAATTAATCGCAACGTGTCTTGCCAATCTAAATTCGGTGTGTGTTGCTTGTCCGAGTGGAACTTATAAATCCTTATCCGATGGCTCCGCGTGTCTGCCGTGTACATCCGTGTGTGCCGTTGGCTATCAATTGAATCAAGCCTGTTCTGCCACAGTAAACCCCGTATGCGTGGCCTGTCCCGCCGGTACTTATAAATCCTTGGCGGATGGCTCTGCGTGTCTGCCGTGTACGTCCGTGTGTGCCGCCGGCTATCAATTAAACCAAGCCTGTTCCGCCGCCATAAATCCCGTATGCGTAGCCTGTCCCAGTGGTACTTATAAATCTTTGACGGATGGCTCTACATGTTTGCCGTGTACTTCCGTGTGTGCCGCCGGCTATCAATTAAACCAAGCCTGTTCTGCCACGGTAAATCCCGTATGCGTGTCATGCCCAAGCGGAACTTATAAATATCTCACGGATGGTTCAGCGTGTCTGGATTGTAATAACAATTGTGGACCGGGTTCGTATTTAAATTCCCTTTGCACTACCATAAATAATCCAACGTGTCTCAGATGTCCTGTCAATACGGCGAATCCGAATGATTTTTCTGTTTTTATTACAGCCTGCGAGACTTGCCCGAATGGCGCAGTTTCCGTAGCTGGCTCGGCTACCTGTGTCCAATGTCCCCTAGGCTCAGCCACCTTTGGAAATGTGAATTGTACAAGTTGCTTACCAGGCACTTATGCCGATAATATTGGCTCAATTACTTGTAAACAATGTCCCGTCGGCACAGCGAATTCCAATAGCGGCTCAACGAATCTGACAAATTGTCTCCTATGTTTACCAGGTTATACCTCATTAAAAGGTTCAGCTAATTGTAGTCCGTGTCCTATCGGCACCTATGAGAATGGCTACAGAGAGTGTATTTCTTGTCAGGTAGGAACATATAATGAATTAACCGGACAGACGGTGTGTTCTCGGTGTCCCGCTGGTTCAGCAAATATTAATTTGAATTCGATTACTTCACTTGCGTGCCTAAAGTGCTCACCTGGCACATTCTCTTTAACTGGCGCGGCTACTTGCCTAGAATGCTCGCCAGGATCTTTTACAAATACAAGTGGATCGCCTAATTGTACCTTAGCACAACCCGGCACGTTTATCGCCAGCAACGGCTCCACAACGGCACAACAATGCCCACCGGGTTCTTATAGTGAAATGTCTGGTTTAAGCTCTTGTCTCACCTGTGCTCCAGGTGCTTATAATTCAAAAGAAGGCTCTACAAACGCAACGGCTTGTCTGCTTTGTCCCTTTGGCACTTTTAGCAATACAAACGGGTCATCAATGTGTATAAATACATCGGTTGGCTTTTATCAAGATACTTTCGGGCAAACCGATGGGCGTCCATGTCCGCCGGGGACTTTTAATCGGATGAGTGGGTCCATTCATCCTGCCGCATGTGTCCCCTGTCTACTCGGTAGATACCAACCGAATAATGGATCGGAAAACTGTTTAGAATGCCCTACGGGTACCTACCAAAACATTCGCGGCCAAATCAATTGTCTAACTTGTCCGGCAGGCACATATAATGCCTTAATTCAAGCGACGGGTCTTGAATTCTGTTTAGCTTGCCCGCCAGGAACATATTCCCCCACTATCGGCGCAAATTCTTCAGCGACTTGCTTAAGCAACCCAGTAGGCACATATACGAATTTATCCGGCGCTAGCAATTATAGTGATTGTAGTCCAGGCTTTTACCAAAATACTATTCAACAAACGAATTGTATAGCGTGCGAACCGGGGACTTTCAATTCATTCGCCGCTGCGACAAATAGTAGTTTTTGTCTGCCCGCGCCACCGGGTTTTTTTGTATTTTCAACAGGTTCATACATTCCTTCCATTTGTCCGCCGGGTTCTTGGATAAACAACTCCGGAGCCACAGCGTGTATAATGTGTGAGCCTGGGACTTTTACGGCAAAGTCCGGTTCAACGAGTTGCTTACCGTGTCCGCAAGGCACTTTTGCGCTGGGCAGCGGTTTCACGCATTGTCAGCCTTTGGGTCAGCCTCTCATAGCATTTGCTCAGATTACATCGGATTCGATGGCTATAAGCATAACCACAAATTTTACAGCAACGGTTTTAATGCGTTATACGTGTTCGCAAAGCTGCACATTTGCTGTAAATGGTCGCAGTGTAGCAGTCGCCACCAATCATGGAGTGCTCGCCTTAGATATGCGGTTAGGGGTAGATCAATTGACGGTAGAATATAACGGAGACTTTACATCAAATTTAAATGTGAAATGGATATGTAGTGTTTTAGCGAATAGCGTGAAGCGCTGCCAGACAATACCAGACAACACAGTTATTACATCCTTAACATTAATTACTGAACGTCTAGCAACACCAAATCCTTATGCTGATCCGGCCATAAATTTTACATCCACAATGGGTTTAAGTAATCCAGCAGAGCAAACCTATAACTTTTTTTTGACGGGCTTAGAAGCCGCGGTTAATTATAAATTTACGGCCATGATAAATCTGATAAATGAAACATATTTACTGCCGTCATTTGACCTGGGTAGTCAAGGGACGTTAGATAGCCAACCCACCGGAACTGTTGAAAACCTAGTAAAACATTTTCTGGGCATAGATGTGCCAGCGCAAGCAAATTTAGAACAGACAAATTTACAAGTTCACTGGGAACCACCTTTAACGATTTTCCAACATGGAGCGATTATTGGCTATTATGTAGATTATATTCAAGAAGAACGCACATATATTACCTATGGACCTAGCGTGGAGACACGTGTTACGCCTGCTGTCAGTTTTTCAATCACTACGAATGAAACCACTCTAATTTTAAACAAACTTCTGCCGGATACCGTATATACGATTACCGTGTATCCTTTCACGAAGGCCCCAGGCAAAGGTCCCGGAAACACAATTGTCTTAAATACGAAAGTGAGTGCCCCGCCCAAACCACCTGTGCTCACTTTATTAAGTCGGGCAGAAACGAATATTACGGTGAGTTGGAGTAATTTAACGAACGCCACCGGATTGATTACCAAGGTCTGGATCGTAGCAGAACCTTATGACTATGTAAGTGAACCGCTACTCAATACATCGCAAGTGGTGATTATTCCTTTAAATAATGCGGATATACCCCCACTACCCTTTCCACATGAAGGCGTTCGAGGTATATTTCAATCTTATAATATTTCCAATCCATGCCAACACGAAATTGTGGGTTATACCTTTCGGAGTCTAAACACCAAAGCGGTATGTGGTGGTATTTGCGATATTTTATGTGAATTTGGCACGCCGATGTTAGACCCAACGACAATTTTACCAACTAACGATCAAAATCTGACTAATGATAATTTTAAAATGAGCTTTAATTCCTCGTCGGGTAATAGTTCTTCGAGGCTAGTTCCGTATTTAACGATGAAGAGACGCTTTGTTATAAATTCTACAGCGGGTGGTTTACTCGGCTTTGGCAAAGTCGTCATAGGCGATGGAAAAATAAATCCAAATAGTTTACTGAATAATACAAAACTCTTACCGCATCTCTCTTACCGCATTCGGTTTATTGTATTTACTAGCGAAGTTTTGTATGCGGTGAGTGATCCATTGGAAATCCCGCCCTTTGCTTATCCGGAACCGGTAAATTCTTTACAAGCCATGTATTTTGGCCTCTTGATCGCCTTAATTATAATTGTTCTGGCCTGTATTTTACTATGCTTTCTTAAGTATTGTTTAAAACGTCGGGCGGATGAGCAAGAAATAGAAGTAGAAAATAAATTTTTAGAAAAAAAGATAATTAGTTATATGCCGAATACAGTATCAGACCCTTATACGGTATCAGACCCTTATACGGTAACAGATTACACCGAAACGGATGGACCAATGTTACCACCCAAAGAGAGTGGTCTCTATAAGTCGGCTATCACAAGCATAACGAATCCAATGTATTGGACGAGTATTTATAAACCCGGGTATTTAGATAGGACAAACAAACCGGACTATGATACTGTTGATATTCCGAATCTGGATACAAGTTCATATTTTGACCCTAATTCGGAATCCAGTAGATACTTTGAAGTAATGCCATTATCAGTGCCTGTGCGTCATTTTAATGATGAAAAATATATGGATGTCTCTCTGCCAAATACATTTCACGAGTAAAATGTCCATTTTCCTATTTTTCTTTATCAATAAATAACTTGTAAAATATAATTATATATTAATTATATAATTATATATTAATTATATATATGTGTAATAAGTATTTAATTCTTGCGTTTATAACATTAGGTATATTTTATTTAGCATCTGGTAATGTAAAAAAGGAAGGTTATTCAAATTTAAATCCAGGTGATTATCCGACTGCGGTTGATAAACCTATATTATATGATGATTATATCGTTAATCCTCAACAGCAATTATCCGCATTAAACGCGAGTGATATTTACAAAGACTATCCCCGTTTTCCAGCAACTTCTACCAAAAATAATAATGTGCGCTATTGGTCGTCGCCAGATAACGGGACGTGTTCGCGTGCTGAATTGTGTGGGTCTATCTATGAAAAATATACCAAACAAAATATACCAAAACGGGCAAAACGACCCGGCTGGGATAAAAGAGTAAATTATTATACTGAAAATTATTAAGAATGTAATTATTACACATTTTAATTATTACACATTTTAATTATTACACATTTTAATAATCAATTTAAAAATATAGTTGTTTATTAAATAAGGATGGAAAAGAGCATCATTGCGAGTTTAACACCCGAACAATTATTCAATTTACAGAAGGCATCGACTAATAAAGTTATTGTCGTAAAATTTGGAGCAGAATGGTGTGGACCATGTAAAAAAATAAAACCCCTGTGGAATGAATGGATTACTATCGCTCCAGCGAATATTATTATTGTAGATATTGATATAGACGAGAGCATTGATTTATATGTTCAATTCAAAGCAAAAAAAATGGTCAAAGGTGTGCCCACGATTCTAGCGTTTGCCGGAGATGTAAAGCGCGATCAATGGTATATTCCTGATGATTCGGTTTCGGGTGGAAACGAAGGAGATGTCAAAAACTTTTTGAATAGATGTTTTATGAAAGCAAAAACGATTGGATAAAAAAACACAAAAAAATAGGTTAATAATTCATTATATATTTCTCATATAGATATAATGAATTGTTCTGAGTTAGATATGAATATAGATAATTATGAATTACAGGATCTATTAGATTTATTTCATTTAGATTATAATTTTAATGAAGAAGATTTAAAAAAAACCAAAAAAACAGTTTTGATGACGCATCCGGATAAATCTAACCTATCAAAGGAATATTTTTTATTTTTTAGTGCTGCCTATAAAATAATCTATTCTATATATGAATTTAGATATAAATCTATCCACCAAGCACAAACTTCAAATATTAAAGCGAATAAATACACAACTGAAAAGGATGAAGAACGAGAGATGTTATTAAATAATTTAAAACAGCAACCAAATTTCAATAAAATATTTAATGAACTCTTTGAAAAATATAATATAAAAGATAATGAAACCGAAGGTGGATATGGCGATTGGTTAAAATCTGAAGAAGATCTGGATAATACGCGGACCACAATGAATGAAATGAATGAAAAATTTGAATTAAAAAAGAAGAAAGTTCAATCCATTATCGTTCATAAAGATGTAGAGGAAATGGATAGCGGTAATGGCCATTTTGAATTAACCCGTGATAAACCCGAATATTATTCTTCCTCCTTATTTAGCAGTCTTCAATATGAAGATTTAAAAAAGGCGCACGTGGAAAGCGTGATACCGGTAACGCAGGAAGATTATCAAAATCGTAAAAAATTCAGAAATGTGGATGAAATGCAGAGGTATAATGCTGAACAAAGTTCAGAACCTTTATCGTTAAAGCAGGCGAATGATTATTTAAATCAGAAAAAATCATACCAGGATAAAAATGACGTTAGTCGGGCCTTTAAACTCGCCAAACAAGATGAACAAGCCAGGAAAGCAAATGTTGGTTGGATGAGTGGATTTAAACAATTATTATAATTTTTATATAAATTTTATTATATAAATTTTATTATATAATATTCAAAAAATTGAAATACTTTTCCGCTATATAGAGAAGGCATTACCCAACAAAACAAACAAGCGAAAGCCATAAAGAAAATGTCTTCAGTCGAATCAATCCAAAAGGAAAACGCCGAATTACGCCAAATGGTCGAGAATAACGCCAACGAACTGGAAAAGTGCAAAAGTGTTATATTTCAATTAATTGGCGGATTATTTAACCAAAAAACCCAAAAGTGGATTGGTAATTCGCACACGAATGTGTTGATGGGAAAAAAATACGATCCGGAAGCAGACGAACCGAAAGCAGACGAACCTGAAGCAGACGAGGAATATGATAATTCTTCGATCTGGCCGACGACACGCCAAGGCGACGAACACGAAGAGCGCATCCGCAAATTGGAGGAAACCATCAAGCAGTTAGAAGAACGTGTAGTTAGTTTTGAAAAGAAAATGTTGTAAAGAATAAATAAATAAACAAATGAAAAAAGAAAGGGCACAGTAGTGCTTTTTTTACTTAATACATAATTGTTTAAATTATATTTTAAAAAATATGATGTAATAATATATACATATGAAAAGTCCAAATTATTTATATTCAATAATTTTACTGGGAGGAGCCAGTTTTCTCTACAATAGATATAAAAAACAAAATGAAGACGATGAGGATATGAAACAATATGAATTAGTAAAAAAATATCTGCTGAATAATTCCTCTTTAGCAAAAAGCAAAAAACCGATTATATGGGTCCATATGACGTATGAAGTTAACGCCAGATGGTGGCCGAGTTTTAATTCTAGAAATTCAGACGATTTGAATCAGCCTTATCTCTATTTAACTTTAAAATCTATTATAGATAAATGTGGGAATAGTTTCAATATTTGTCTAATTGACGACGATACCTTCCCTAATATATTGCCGGGTTGGGCCGTAGATTTAAATATGGTGGCAAACCCCATCAAATCCAAATTAAGAGAATTAGCCCTAGCCAAAGTTATTTATACTTATGGTGGTTTTGTTGTGCCCAATTCATTTATTTGTTTTCAGAATTTAATAGACTCTTATACGAGTTGTACCGCAAACAATAAAATGTTTGTGGGTGAATTAGTAGACCGCAATAGCACAGCACAACAAGTGAATTTTTTTCCTAATACAAAATTCATGGGATGCAAAAAAAACAATTCAACAATGAAAGATTACATTACTTATTTAGAAACAATGAACTCTACGGATTATACAGATGAAAGTAATTTTTTGGGCGCATATGGTAGATGGTGTAATGAAAAAATTATAAATGGGGAAATGAATTTACTTACTGCTGATAATTTAGGTGCGAAAGATACACTAGGCAAACCGGTTACAATTGACCGTTTAATGGGCAATACCTATATAGATTTGCCTGGCTCAGTAAAAGGATTATATATTCCGGCGGATGAAATACTAAAAAGAAGTGCGTTTCAATGGTTTGCGCGTTTATCGGCCAAACAAGCGCTGGAGTCAGAAACAATTATTGGTAAATATCTCGTCATTTCTAATTAAATAGGTATTTCCAATTAAAAAGTTATATATTAATATAATTTAAACATAATCATATTAATAGTTTAATATAGAATGCCGCTCTCTGAAATTACCACCTCAACCACAACTACTACCACGACAACTTATGAGGCAAAGACGAATTTTCAGGATGTATGTGATTTTAATACACAATTTGGCGTAAAAAAATTAGATACACCTTCGTTAGAGGATGAACCCTTTATTGAATCAAAAATGGCCTTGATCAGGGAAGAGATGAGCGAACTCGAAGAAGCGGTTAAAAATAAGGATTTAGTTGAAACGGTCGATGCTTTAACGGACATTCTTTATGTAGTGTTAGGCATGGGCTATGGTCTAAATATAAATTTAGATGAAGCATTTAAGATTGTGCATGAGAGCAATATGTCTAAGATATGTTTGACCGAACAAGAAGCGAAGGATACCGTAGCCTGGTATAAAATAAACCAAACCAGATATATGACCCCAAAATATCGCGTGAATAGTGCCGGAAATTATGTAGTATACGATGAAGCCACGCGGAAGATTCTAAAGTCTATTTACTATAAACCCGCCGACCTTACTGGGTTATTCTAAAAACAATATTATAACATACTATACATTTGTCTTTCATGCTTCCCACCGAACATCATAACCCCTTCATCTGAGTCCTTATCACTATCTACGACCACCCACGAATTTCCTAAATTTTTCTTAATGCGTTTATTTTTTTGAACCTTGCTAATCGTTTTTTTCGCAGCAATTTTTTTGGCCTTTTTAGTTTTATTTACGCTTTTTAGTGCTATCCATTTATACACACCTTTTTTATCCGAAGTAGATTTAAAAAATTTACCATTATTGCCTTTTTTAGTCATGTTCTTACATTTATTTGCCGGGAAAGGCGGCGAAGGACGTTTTACGTATTTTTTTGTACTTTCACTTACGCAACTCATTATATATTATTCGCTATATAATATTCCATTTCATATTTTGATTTATTATAAACAATTTTTGAGGTTACTTCTATATTATTTACATTACAAATTTGTTTAATTATGGTCGTAAAACGAATAAATGTTAAATTACGGTCAATATAATATTGTTTCGATATATAATAATAAGGTTTAATCACCTCTTTAAAATTAGTTATTAAATCATATATTTCTGCTTTTTTAAACGCAGCTTTTGAAAAAACAAACCAGTTACTAATAGTGTCTTTAACGCATATTTTTTCTAAAAAATCATATAAAATAGTTATTGGTATAGTTTCTTTAAATAACTGTGAAGTCATAATATAAAGAGATAATAAATAATAAACTAAATTTTATATTATTTATGTATTAATTATGCATTAATTATACATCATTTTCAATTAGTAAAAGTTTTTATTAAGCTATTCGTAAATAATGCTAATTCTATCTCATCTTCGTGTATATTATGAAAAACTGTAATATATTTACATATAATTGGAATAATTTTATATTTTTCATCTTCAGTTAAAACATCTGTCGTTTTTACAAATAAAAAATAACTATCCAGTATATCCATAACCGAGTAACCCTTATCAAATAGTTTATATATTAAATTAACCGCGCTTACAATATTTTTTTCAAATTTACAGAATTTTGTAAAAAATTCAAAATCTTTAAACGTTATATTCGTACAAACATCAGAAACTAATTCCAATGTTATTGGTAGATTAATTAATTTTAGTTTTTCTAAATAATTTATAAGAATTTTAATAGAATTATTGCTAATAGATAATATAAATTTTTTACATTCATCATCTAATACAATATTTTCCTTGTCAGATATTTTATTAATAATTTTAATTAAATTCGTGTGATGGGGCGCCTTTATTTTTATAACAGTTAAACGGGACTGTATACTATCAATTACTTTTTGTGAATTATTACACGAAGAAATGAAATGAACATTATGACTATATTTATCTATAAAATTTCTAAATACTTGTTGGCTTTGCTCATTGATATTATCAATATCATCCAATATTAATATTTTTTTCTTACCCACAATAGAACTAGACGTTTGGCAGAATATTTTTACATCATTTCTGTAATATGTTATACCTTGATCTTTCAGACTATTAATTATTAATATATTATCATGTTGTATTTGTTTCCCATAATATTCTCTTATAATAACATTTATTAAAGATGTTTTTCCACACCCCGAATCGCCTATAAAAATAATATTTAGATTATCCATTTTTAGAAGGGTTCGAATAAGCAATAATAATTCATTTTCGTATTCAAATTCATCTAAGAATAATGGTTGATATTTATAAATAAATGGTAAATTCATATTATTAATATTATTTAATAACTATTTAAGTTTATGTAATTTATTATAATAATATGAATATGAATAATATGAATAATGATTTATATGAAATTTTAGGCCTTACTAAAACAGCAACACAAGAGGAAATAAAAAAAGCATATAGAAAATTATCGCTTGAATTACATCCTGATAGAAATAACGGCTCAGCTGAATCAACCGAAAAATTTAAAAAAATATCAAACGCATATGAAACATTAGGTGATGAAGAAAACAGAAAAAGGTATGATATGAGAGATAATAATTTTAATAATGGTGTTGGTATGAACCCAAATGATTTTTTTAATTTTGTCTCTCAAAATATTTTTGGAAAAATGGGCCAAAATGTAAATGTGCGTCAAGTTCATGTGCCCGGTTCCCATGGGCCTGGTTCCCATGTGCCCGGTTCCCATGTGCCAAATATGCCCGGTTTTTTCAATGTAGAAGGCCTTAGACAAAATTTAAATAAACCCATGCCTATAATAAAAAATCTAGAAATAACGCTAACTAAATCTTATGTTGGCTGTACTCTTCCGCTCGAAATAACTAGATGGGTTAGTGAAAATGAAATAAAACGCGAAGAAACTGAAACAATATATATAAATATTCCTAAAGGTGTCGATAATAATGAACTTATTATTTTAAGAGATAAAGGTCACGTTATGAGTGATTCTATCAAAGGCGATATAAAAATATTTCTTTCTGTAAAAAATGATACAGAATTTATACGCAACGGTTTAGATTTGATTTTAAATAAAACCATTACATTAAAAGAAGCCTTGTGTGGGTTTTCCTTTGATATGAAATACTTAGATGGAAAAACGTTTAAAATAAATAATGGAAACGGGAATGTTATTGGTTTTAATTATAAAAAAGTATTACCTGATTTAGGAATGAAGAGAGATAATCATATTGGAAATATAATAATAAATTTTACTATTGTTTTCCCTGAAAAATTAACATCAGAACAAGTCGATTCTCTCTTAACTATTCTTTAAATGTATATATTGATATAAATAGAAATTGATATATATTATTATAGAAATGGGCTCTTATGAAATGGTACTACAAGCCTTAACCTATATAAATGAATACCCCGAATTTATTGATTTTGTAAAAGATTTCGATGAAGAACACGGGTTTATGTGGTCAACCGATAAAAGAAAAATTAAAATATTTAATGGAATTAATAATGACGAACATTCACCAACTTCGTTTGACCCTACTTCGTTTGCCCTAACACTTCGTGTCTGTCAAAATATATACAAAGGGTTATTAACCTTAGAGCAGTACAAGGAATCATGTGGCTTAGTTGATGAACATAATCATTCACAAAAAAGAATTTTTCATTAAATTATCCAATGACTTTATCCAATGACTTTATCCAATGACTTTAAAAGTAGAGACAAGAATTCCGATAAATATAATAATAATTCCAATATAATCATCTAATTCTACGGCCTGATTTAAAATAAAGTAATTTGCGCCTAGTTGTCCAAGCATAGAAAATACAAAAGATGCTAGAGTTATTTGAATAACACTTAAAAATTTATTGCCTATATGAATTGCGGGTATTAAAAACATCCATTCTAATGACGCAAATAGTTCTGTGAAAAATAATTTATAAGCAAAACTTCTATTGATTACTTCTGGTGTTAATTGATAAAATAATGCAAATTCGTATAAAATAATTACTATAATATTTAGACAACCCCATAGTAATATGTATTTTAAATTATTCATTTATATATGTATATATAATATACATATATAATAGATACATGAATATAGACAATATAATAAATTATATTAAATATTTTCTCACGTTTTTTGTAGGGCAAGCATTTAATATATGGGGTCAATTTTTTACTCTAAAATATAAAAATATTTCGATGTTTGAATCCTATATCAGAGCGGTTCCTTTTGCGTGGATAAGTTGGTTTTTTATGACGATCGGGATTGGAATAGGCGATAAAAATAAATTAGTAACACCTTTTCAAGATACGATGATAGTAATTATAATGCAATTTGTGGTTTCTATCATGGTTAATAATTTTTGGTTGAATAAAAATATTTATCGCAGTGATATATTAGCGTTTATTATTGTGCTTTTCGGATTATATATAAGTTTCAAGACGTATCCGATATGTTTAAAATACAAGGACCATTCTATATGTTTTTAATAAATATATGTATCTAATAAAATATATTAATAATATATATTAATAATATATATTAATGATGAGAAAAGAAAAGCACGGCGTAAAAAACGGCGTAAAATATAGCATAAAAAACGGCGTAAGATATGAAAAAAATGGGTGGATTTATCTCTCAACGAAAGGCACACCAAAAGAAAGAGGATACGCAAATGGATTTCTTATGGCTCCAGAATTAAAAAATGTATTTAAGATGTTAGATTTTAATTTTATGTATGGTTCTGGTTATTCGCGTGAATTTTTCTCGGAAGTGATAAGTGGATTATATGGTCCGCAAATAAAAGAAAATTATCCAGAATATTACGAAGAAATGGAATATATAGCGCACGGCGCAAAAGCCAATGGAACAATTCTTTCTTTAGACGATATTATTATGTGGAATTGTTATGTAAGTATCGATTATTTAATGGGCTCTATATCCACTTTATTACCGATGAATGAGAAATTATATAAAAAATATGGTCATTTATTTCCTGAAGGCAGCGGGAGTAAAGGGTCATCGGCCGAGGGTGGCAAGGGCGCAAAAGATCACTGTACGGCATTTATGGCGGTAGGAAGTTATACAAAAGATGGTAAAATAGTTTGCGCACATAACTCCTTTGATAATTTTATAGATGGGCAATATTGTAATGTGATGCTCGATATAAAACCGAGTAAAGGAAACCGGCTTCTTATGCAAACGGCGCCTGGGTGGATTTCGAGTGGCACCGATTATTATGTTACCAGCGGAGGAATGATCTGTTCAGAAACGACGATTGGTGGGTTTAATAAATTTAGGTTAAAAGATCCCATTTGTTGTCGGATTAGAAAGGCGATGCAATATGGAAATACACTGGATGAATGTCTGAATTACATTAAGCATAATAATGGCGGTGATTACGCAAACTCCTGGTTAATTGGCGATACAAAAACAAATACAATCATGCGCATAGAATTAGGTGTAGATTATATAAATGTAGAAAAGAAAAAGGATGGCTATTTTATTGGATTTAATGCGACATATGACCCGCGTATTCGCAATTTAGAATGTAATAATACGGGGTTTAATGATGTGCGCCGGCATCAAGGTGCTCGAAAAGTGCGGCTTACGCAATTAATGGAACAATATAAGGGGAAAATAGATGTAAAAATTGGCGAAGAAATATTAGCCGACCATTATGATGTGTATTTAAATAAAGTAAATCCTTGTTCGCGCACGTGCTGTAGTCATTATGAATTAGATGAACGCGCCTTTATGTCGCAAGCCGACCGGCCCTTACCGTATCAGCCCCGCGGAGCCTTAGACGGAATTGTCTGCGATACCACCATGGCGAAAAAAATGTCGCTTATGGCGCGATGGGGCAGTTCGTGCGGTATTCCTTTTGAAAAAACTAAATATTGCGAACAGCATATTCAATGGAACGACCAAGAGCCGTATTTACATGACCGGTTACAACAACCCTGGACGGAATTCACGGTTTTAAATGGTTATAAAAAAACACTGAGATTAAAAACGAAAAAATTAAATAAAACAAAAAAAATATATTAGGATTCAAAGTTAATATTATTTTAATATTATATTATTATATAATTATGGAAAAGATATATAATAATATTTTATCAGCTGAAGACATTGAATATCTAACACAGCATGAAGAAACAATAACTGCGAAAGCTAGATTAGATAGTTTACGCGTAGATACTTTAGACGTGGTTAATTTTTCAATTGAACTTACGGCTAGTATACAAAAAGTCATTCAAGAACAATTCGGTCTTACACTTTCTAGCGTTCCGATGCGATGGATTAAAGGCGATACCCCAGAACATACCGACCATTCATCTGTAGATTTTGAACATACTTATTTAATTTATCTGACGGATAGTATCGGTGAATTTGTCTTAGATACTACTTCCTATGAAATTGTTAAAAATACGGCATTTAAATTTAATGAAGGCGTAGCGCATAAAACCATTAATACGGGAACTATTCCTCGGCTTTTACTCGGTCCGATGAATGAATCAGGTGTAACAGTTGGAAGGTTCAGAATTATTTATTTTGATACTGATAAAACTACTGAATTGGGTGAATCTGAGAATTATAGAATTGGATATGATGTTCCTGTTGAAGACTTAAAAGGTTATACGCAATGGAAAATTAAAGAAACTGATAATACTAACATTACCGATTTAAATATTGTATATTCAAATGGATTTTTGCTTCCTGAGAGTGATGAGGAGTCTAGTTATTATTATGACTTATACGCATACGTGCCACCGCCCGTCATGTCTTTCAGTATGACTAGTTTATTCTCAAATAACGCTCAAGTTTATTATAAACCACATAGTTTAGCACCAGGAGGAACAAGTGGTGTAAGAAATAGTAGACTAAAAGCAAGAAGAACTTAATACCTTCTGTAAATTATATAAAGATATATCTATATGCTTATATAATATAAATGGGGACTATTCGTCGTATCCAAAATGAATTAAAAGAAATGACTTTAAACGCACCGTCCAATTGCTCCGCTGGTCCAATTAGTGAAGATAATTTATATTCTTGGCGGGCAACAATTATGGGCCCCGAAAATACCCCTTATCATAATGGCGTTTTTTATCTAAAAATAGAGTTTGCATCAGACTATCCCTTTAGGGCACCAAAAATTATGTTTATTACTAAAATTTATCATTGTAATATAAATTCAACCGGCGGTATTTGCCTGGATATATTAAAAGACCAATGGAGCCCCGCATTATCCATTAGTAAAGTGTTGATTAGTATTTGCTCAATGTTAGATGACCCTAACCCAAATGACCCTCTCGTGCCAGAAATAGCAAATTTATTAGTAAAAAATAAAGCGCTTCATGATGCGAATGCAAGAGAATGGACCTTAAAATATGCGTCGGATTTTATGTAAAAAATATGCGTCGGATTTTATGTTACACCTTTTCATATTTATCAGCGTAGCAAGTAAAACGCCGTTTATTTTAATGATGTAGGTGAATTTTGTTTTTTATATTATTTTATTTTATTTTTTTAAATATGTTTTTAAACCTTCACGCAATAAGTAAACTTGATTTATATGTTTAAAATTATCGGATTGTCCATAATAATTACATTCATTTTCCCATTTTATTTCGGTATAAATGGGATTATGTAGCAGGTGAAATTTGCGCGTATCGTCATCGTCGTTTTTATCATTAAAGTTTTTTTCATCGGATTTTACGAGATTAATAGACCAAAATACGTTATATAGTTGCTCCCGAATGAGAGCACGTTCAGCGTCGTTAAAATATATCCAGCTATCTCTATGAAAGAG
>Ga0114978_10002110_pt1 | contig 16495 bp, 12 predicted proteins | sample S_140212_EF_Meta_FD_87027 | JGI IMG/M metagenome (GOLD analysis project Ga0114978, IMG submission 87027) | Freshwater microbial communities from Lake Simoncouche, Canada to study carbon cycling - S_140212_EF_MetaG | ecosystem: Environmental > Aquatic > Freshwater > Lake | place: Lake... | reverse complement strand
CCTGTGCGTCAGGCATTGATCGCGTGCGTGTCAAAGCCTGGCTGATTTCGCTGGTGATGCTGATCGGCTTTTGCGCGGTCGGCGTGATTTTATGGATCGGCGGCCACGATGTGTTTGAAGGGCGTTTGACCGCCGGTGAGTTATCCGCTTTTGTGTTTTATGCCGGTATCGTCGCCGCCAGCGCCGGTGTGGTGTCGGAGGTGTGGGGTGAGATACAGCGTGCGGCCGGTGCCACCGAGCGATTGCTTGAATTGCTCGATGAACAGCCGGCTCTGGTGACGGTAGAGCCGGCGCTACCGATGCCGGCACGCATCCGCGGCGCGCTGCGCTTTGATGAGGTGAGCTTCTGCTATCCGGCGCGCCCGGCGACGGTGGCTGCCGGGCCGCTGTCATTTGCCGTTGAGCCGGGCGAACGTGTGGCGCTGGTCGGTCCTTCCGGGGCCGGCAAATCCACCTTGTTTGCCTTGCTGCTGCGTTTTTACGATCCGCAGTCGGGCCGCGTCTTGCTCGACGGCATCGACATCAAGCAGTGCGCCGCGCAGGATGTGCGCCGCGCGATTGCACTGGTGCCGCAGGACCCGGTGATCTTTGCCGCCAGCGTCACCGAGAACGTGCGCTTTGGTCGTCCCGATGCCAGCGCCGATGAGGTGCACGCCGCCTGTGTCGCCGCACACGCACTCGAATTTATCGAACGCCTGCCGCAAGGCTTTGATACCGAACTCGGCGAACGCGGGGTGCGTTTGTCAGGGGGGCAACGTCAGCGCTTGTCGATTGCGCGTGCGCTGCTCGCCGACCGGCCGGTGCTGCTGCTTGACGAGGCCACCAGTTCGCTCGACGCCGAATCCGAGCGTCAGGTGGCTGCCGCGCTCGAACGTCTGGAACGCGGCCGCACCACGCTGGTGATTGCGCATCGTTTGGCTACCGTGCGCACCGCAGATCGCATCATCGTCATGGAGCACGGCCGCATCCATGCGGTTGGAACGCATGATGAATTAATCCACGGCGACGGGTTGTACGCGCATCTGGCGCGCTTGCAGTTTGTCGGCGAAGGCCTGACTACGACTTAAACGCGAATTAGACGTGGTGGATTCAATCACGATGTAAACGCTACGTAAACACGACTTAAACATTCACGGGGAGAACAGAGCATGCCGAAACTGGCCTATGACGGTGGTGAAATCAATTATGAAGTTACCGGTGAAGGACATCCGCTGATTTTTGTCAGTGGTCTTAACGGCGTGGCGCGCTACTGGCAGTCGCAGGTGCCGGTGTTTGCCAAGCACTACGAGGTCGTTACCTACGATCAACGCGGCACCGGTGGCAGCGATCGTCTGCAGAAAACCTTCTCGGTCGACCAGATGACCGCCGAGCTGGTGGCGTTGATGGACGGCCTCAAGATCGAACGCGCACACATCGTCGGCCTGTCGACCGGTGGCGCCATCGGTCAGACGCTGGCGATCACGCAGCCGCAGCGCGTCGCACGGCTGGTGTTGTCGAGCACCTGGACGCATTGCGATCCGTGGTTCCGCCGCCTGTTCGAGGCGCGGCGCGCGATGTATCAGCAATGCGGGCCAGAGCTGCACGCGATGTTTCACCCCTTGTTTCTGTATCCGCCGGAATACGTCAACAGCCACGATGATGAAATCACCGAGGAGCAAAAGAACGCGCCGACCAAAAGCAGTTCGGTGGATATTTCTGTCGGCCGCATCAACGGTCTGCTGGCTTTTGACCGTCGCGCGGGCTTGCCGACGATCAAGGCGCCGACCTTGGTGCTGACTTGTGATAACGATTACATCACACCGAGTTATCACGCCGAATATATCGCGCGCACCATCCCCGGCGCCAAGCTCGTCATCCCCACAGGCGGCGGCCATTCGTTCTCCAAGGCCAACCCCGCGGAGTTCAATCGTATCGTGTTGGATTTTCTGGCTGCTGCTTGATGGTACGGCGTTACGCCGCAGGACGGTTTGGCGCGCCGGTTATACTCGCCGTTTTTCCGTCCGCGTAAGGGAGTTGCACGCATGATGATCGTTGATGGACAAGTACACATCTGGGCCGCCAGCACACCCGAGCGGCCATGGCCGGCGCGCCATGAACCCCATCGCGCCACCCCGATCACCGCCGAGGAATTGCTCGGCGAGATGACGAAGGCGGGTATCTCGCGTTCGGTGTTGGTGCCGCCATCGTTTGAGGGGGATCGCAATGACGTGGTGATCGCCGCAGCGCAAAAGTATCCTGATAAATTCGTCGCCATGGGCCGCTTTGACCCTGAAGCGCCGGATATTACTGGGCAGATTGCACATCTGAAACAGATGCCGGGTCTATTGGGTATGCGTTTTACCTTTCATCGCCCGTCGATGCGGCCGCTGTTGGTCGAGGGCAAGATGAATCCTGTGTGGGCGGCGGCGGAAAAGGCCGGTGTGCCCATCATGCTGCTGGCCAAACACCCCGACCTGCATTACATCGACGCGGTGGCCGAGCGTCATCCGGGTCTGCGCCTGATCATCGATCATCTTGGCTTGAATAACGTCAAGGACGAATCCGGACTCACGGAATTCGACAAGCTGCTGGCCCTCGGTAAACGTCCGAATGTCGCGGTCAAAACGAGCTGTTTGCCGCAATTTACCAGTGATGTGTATCCGTTCCAATTCTGGCACCCCTACCTTCAGCGGGTGCACGCCGCGTTCGGACCGCAACGCATGTTCTGGGGTTCGGATCTTTCGCGTCTGCCGTGCCCGCTTAAGGATTGCGTCACCATGTTTACCGAGCACATGCCCTTCTTTTCCACAGAAGACATGGAGTGGATCATGGGGCGGGGCATTTGCGAGTGGATCGGCTGGAAGTAAATCTCAATGGGAATTGTATGGTTAAAAAAAATTCGCGAGAAAATAAGGCACACGGAAAGCTGTGGGAAAGCATACGGCTGACGGCTCTTGAGGACTCCGATATCGATAAAATATTCGAGTGGGCCAACTTGCCAGGCATACGCGATTTAACGATGGATCCGCGGTTGCCAGTTCAAAAGCAAGGCGTCAGGGAATGGGTGAATGAGCTCAGGCATCAACGTCCGGTATCCAAAATCGTGTTTGGCATTAGAGTCTCCAATGAACTGGTAGGCATGGGTTTACTGCATGGGATCGATCAATTTCAACGAAAAACCCTTATCGGGCTTTACATCGGAGGTGCTGCTAACCAAAGTCGCGGCACAGGATTTGTCGCGATGTCGCTGCTCATTGATTATGCGTTTAATGGCCTCGACCTGAGAAAAATTTCTCTGGAAGTTATTTCTGAAAATAATAAAGCGGTTAATCTTTATAAAAAGGTAGGATTTATTCACGAGGGAACCAAGCGTGAAGATTACTTTTGGGATGGGAAGCGTTTCGATGTATCGATTTATGGAATGTTGCGTGACGAATTTGTAGTGCCTATTCCAAGCGGCGCGCACAGACTGGTCATGCGATCTTCAGATCTGAACGTGATCGTAAGGTCTTAGAGCCACTTCCCCGAGCGGAGGCGTAGATTCTTTGTGTCTGTGTCTGTGCCTGCGTCGGCGATGTTGAGGGGCTTGGATGGCCCGCCGCACAGATGAATCGCCAATTCTCTTTACTTGGCCTATCCTTGGATGCTAATCGAGCCAATCGATGTAATGTCCGAACCTCCGGCGCCCAGAAAAAAAACTTCGTATCTCGATGCGCTACCGCCGGCGGTTGACATTAGCCCACCGGCAGATGTTCAACTAGAGCCAATGTTTGCGCTTATAGAAACAGATTTCCTCTTGGATGAGTTTTCGATATACCCAAAACAGAAGAACCTAATCGTTTATTGCTAACCTGATGCGGGGGTTCCTCAGGGCATTGGCTGGTTCGATGCCGACTTTAGATTTGGAGTGAACTGATCGTTTGATTCGCGCTACGGAGTCGCTTGGCCAGCTCGCTGGAGAGACTCAGCAGAAGCTTTACCGCGATAGCATTGTTTTTTTCTTGTAGTTTGGAGAGGTGTTCGCGTGATAACGCGTAGCAAGCAAGTTTGGTATCGGATTTGACGCTCGCTGAACGTGGTTTTGAATCCAGTAATGCCATTTCTCCAAACACCATGTCGGCGCCGAATGTAACGACCCTATAGTTGCCACGTCCACTTTCAAGCGTTCGGTATACGCTGGCTAAGCCTTCTGCAATAATAAATAGTTCGCTTCCTGCAGCTCCTTCGAGGAATACGTCTTCGCCAGCACTGAAAATTCTCTTCTCTATTAATCCCTCGAGGACGACGAGTTCTTTTGGCGACATTGTTTCCATCAATGACAATTTTGAGAGCGGCATTTCGCTGAGAGCGTTTGTTAGGCCCAAGACGTTAATAAGTATTTCGTTCTCCGCGGCTTCCAGGGCGCGATCCGTATCGTCAAAAAAATCATCTTTTGGAATCGCTTTAATTACGCCGTAGTTTTCTAGCGAGAGCCACAACGAATTCTGACTATTGATGTGCGCAAAAAATAGAGACTTCCCTGCTGAAAAAATAAGTTCTTTCATTTTTATGAGTGCCAGCGCTCCGGCCTGATCAATATAATTGACGCGCCGCATGTCGACTATGATGTGGGTGGTTTCTTCCCCCACCATTTTTTCTATGCGTTGCAGGATGTTGTCTGCAGTGGCCGCGACAATACTGCCATCTAGAGCCATGATCGAGATGCGTTTGCCGTGTTTGGTTAACTGCTCAAGTTCTACAATTGTTCGAGCTCGGCGAGAGTGAAAGGTGTCGGCGAGGTAAATTCGATGTACCAATGAGGGGCGGTTGTTCCCAAGCAGAAGTTTCCCCTGTCCTGAAGTAGGGGCAAGTGTTTCTGTGTGCGCCAAACACAGGGCCGAGGCGAATTCGTTGATATCTTGTGGCCGCTCCTCCGGTTTTACTTTCAAGGCCCAGTCGATCGCATGAAGGAAGTCAGCGCTAAATTTTCCTAAGCCAATCTCGGTCGCGGGTTTAAGAGTGTCATTTTTAGCCCGTTCAGTGGCTTCTTGGGGCTTTTTGCCGGTGACCATCCAATACAGCGTTGCGCCTAATGCGTAGATGTCGGTATACGGGCCCTGCGGTGCTCCAGAATATTGTTCGATAGGGCCGTAACCCGGGGTCACGACATTTTCGACCTGGCTTTCCGCAAGGCTACGCGATGCGCCAAAATCAAGGAGTACCAAGCTTCCGTCATCATTACGCGCGATGATATTGTCAGGTTTGATATCTCTGTGCAGATAGCCGCTTTTGTGAACGACGCCGAGCCCTTCCATGAGAGGTAATAGAAGACGGATGAGCCGTTCTTCGTTGATTCCCTCTGCTGCGTTCCACCACGATTTCAGGGATTTGCCGTCTTCATACTCAAGCACAATGAAGGCCGTATTGTTTGCTTCAAAAAAGCGCGCAACCCGTACAATATTCGGATGGCGGAAAACTGCCAGAGTGCGTGCTTCGGTCAGGAATGTTTTCAGCCCATGTTGAAAGTACTCAATATCTTCAACGAGGCTGGTGGAGACGGTTTTGTTTTCGGATCGGCAGGCGAATTGCTCGGGGAAATACTCTTTAACCGCAACTTTTGAGTTGAGGTTAATGTCCGTCGCGATGTAGGTTATACCAAACCCGCCTTGTCCGAGGACATCATCAATGCGGTATTCGAATAGTTGGTATCCGGCGGGCAGCGCATTGTTTGTATCATCCAGCAACGCCACCGTTTTTCTGGATTGCAGCTCCGCAATCACTACTGTTGGGGCATCCCTATCAACGCCTTGTGTTTGCAGCATAATCTATCCGTGGTTGCCGGGGCGGTAGGGGCGTACGGCTGCAGAAGCTGCCGAGACTGATCTGGTGCGTGAGTAGGCAATCATATATTCAGCCAGTTGTTCCATTACTATTCGGCTAAAGGCCGGACCGGTCCATAGAATGTAAGGGCCGGGATTGCAATCGAGATAAACGTAGCTACCATCCTTGGCTTCTATAATGTCCCAGGCGGCGTAGTGCAGCCCGAGTGTGCGATTAGCTCTGACAATGCGGTCTTCTTCAGCGGGCGGTAATTTAACGAAGTCAAAACCTTTTGGTGCGGTACGGGAATCAACGGTTTCACCGCTACCTAATACGCGCAGCGCGAGGACCACGGAGTCTCCGACGATATTGACGCGCAAGGTGTCACCAGGGATGCGCTTTTGCATCATCAGTGGGCATAGTCTGATTTGGTCTAGTCGGTCGCGATCTTGCATGGTAAATAAGCGCGTTGAGCCGACCCCGACAGATGGTTTTACAACGACTTCTTTGTGACGGTCGACGAAAGCGAGAGCCTGCAAAGGGTCATTGGTTGTAAGAGATTCTGGGACTGGAAATTGCTGCTCTCGAAGCTTTTCGTAGAACTGGGCCTTGGTGTCGTGATCGCTATAGGTAGAAAGTTCATTAATGACTAATTTTCCAGCCTTTACCTGATCGACAAAAAAACTATAGGTCGCGGCACTGAACCCTTGCTCTCTGATGAAATCGCTGCGGTAATCCGAATAGAAGGCAGGATTAAGCACGGGGGGTAAGGCGGGAAGTGTGTTTGGTGTTCTGCAACGAATGTACATCGCAGCGACGTCGCTGAAGTCATGATTGGCCCAACTGGCTTGTTTGGAGTTAAACGACATCAGTGGTGCTCCGTCACCTCCAAGGCGCATGTCACAGGAGAGTGGTTTGACACCTTTCTCAACCATGACTTCATGCAGGAGAGCAAGCTGCAGACAATCCTTTCCAGAGAAAAGTGCTATGCGTGACATTGTTCTATCAATCGTTTTGCGTGTCGGTTGAGTGAGCGGATGAGGGATAGCATTGGCAGTCTTTAGAAGAATTCACTGCCCCAAGCGTTGTCTAGTGTTGTTATTTCAAGAAAAATACGGGATAAGAAAAACGCCTATCCCGTATTGAGGCGATGACTAACGCTCCAGCAGGTAATGAAATTACCCTTGGATGTTGATGGAACCGATCGAGGTGTTGTCGGAGGCGCTGCCGCCCATGGTGCTGGCGCCCGCACCAGAAGCGATGCCGCCAGTGGCGGACATCGAGCCCATGGCATTTGCATTGGCGTTGTTACCGCCGCCCATAGCCTCTGCACCGGCGCCGATTCCCATGCCGCCGACCATACTGCCACCGCCGGCGCTCACGTTGTTGCGGCCGCCCGCAAAAGCAGAGCCGCCGTCACCGCCTGATTTACCGCTTGAGCTGACGCCACTCGAGATATTTGACATGTTGACCCTTTCAAAAAATATGTTAAAAAAATGTAATTTAATAAACCTGTTGCTTAGATAATTTACTATAAAAATGAGAAAAACGCGTCAAATAAAAATAATTTAATACGCTTTATTTGTGCACTTATACACACTTAGATGACATCTACTTCGCGCGGTGGGGAGGATGGAGATACGCCTGGTGTTCCGGCTTTGAGCTGATGTACGTGCGAGCGCGCAAGCGGATGGCACGTTTATTCGATGTCGAGCAGCGTGGACGAGAAGCGGTCTTGTTCTACAGCCGGTCTTTCTGCATATTTGAGCTAAAGCAGGCTAAGTAACTGCCGAGCACAATACCGCCCAATAAACTACCTTTTAAGGTTATAAACAAGCTAGCGTTCGGCTCAAGCCCTAGCTCATGCGCATCAGAAAATAGCGTGATGGTCAGGATGACAAAAGCGCTGAACATACTAATGCCCTTGCCAAGGCGTGCTGAAGGCATGGTTGAGGCGGGACTAACAATTCCATAGGCGGTAGATAGGAATACCAACAGGCCGCTGACAGTCAGGAATAGTGTGGTGTGGCGGTCTGCACTCAGAAACTGAATAATCACATAACCCAGTGCATAGACAAAATAGGAAAAACCTAGCGAAATTGCCATAGAAAGCAGCAAAACTCGAACGATTTTTAGCAGAAAAACCACATCAGGTTTCAAGTTTTTTACCTTTGAATCAGTAGTTTATGTTTCGGTAGTTGGTTCTCAAAAATCGTGTGTGTTTAAGCGTCGAAGTTTTGCAGTGTAGATCAGCTATCGTCGTAAAAAAAACGGGGCGGAAAATTCCGCCCCGTTTTTATTGCGACTGATGGCATCGCAACATCTAAGGAAATTACCCTTTGATGTTGATCGAGCCGATCGAGGTGTTGTCTGAAGCGCTGCCACCGCTGGTGCCAGCTGAGGCGCCAGCAGCGCTGCCGCCACCGGCTGACATCGAACCCATGGCGCCCGCGCCAGCATTATTGCCACCGCCAAAAGCGCCGGCGTTAGCGCCAACGCCCATGCCGCCCATCATGCTGCCGCCACCGGCGCTAACGTTGTTGCCGCCGCCTGAAAAAGCAGAGCCGCCATCACCACCCGATTTGCCGCTTGAGCTAATACCTGATCCGATTCCCATGTTTATCTCCTGATGGATTATTAATTAGTTTCCCAGTATTGCTATACAGGGAGTGAACTACGCTATGTCAAAAAACTGTTATAGAGTAGCTAAAGAACAATAATACAAAAAATGGTAAAAAGAAACCTTTGTAAAAAAAAATTCATGAAAAATTGTGACTTTAGTCCTCATTTGATGAAAAATTTTGCAAAAATCGCCCTGCAAAACAAAACGATGTCAAAAATATTTGCGACGAGCGATTGCGGTCACGATAAAATATGATAAATAGTAGAACTGTTAATATAGGTTTAAATGCTTTATTGTTGAGCCGAGCAGGAGCGGTTCGGCGTTTAGATAATCTGGTTTTTGATGCCGAGCCCGCTCCATGCAGGGGATCGGATGTATTGGGCGGCGAAAGCGAACTCTGTGTTTTTAGCAAAAACATAAAATTAAAAGCGCTAACCGATGCAGGAGCACGAAAAATTAACTGGAAAGTGAACTGTTGTCGTCACATAAGACATGAGCTCATTTCATTGTGTTCACAGACTGTTCTGACCTTGGTATGAGTGCGACAGCAATGATTTGTTCCTCACCAAAAGTTAGCGAATCGTTCGTTCTTGAATCGGTATTTCGATGAGATTTCGTATGTTTTGGACGCCAATAAATGTTTTAAGTCGCGGCGGGACTAATCAGGTGTGCCGTGGATAGGAAATCTGCATCCAAAGCCGTGCATGTCGAGCCCGTGCTGGTCGAAACGGTAAGGCATCCGATCAAAGCGGCAAGGCTGCTCTATACGCCTCCCGGCTACATTATTCGCGGGCCCATACATGTTGTTTCTATCGTCGTTTTGGTTGCACTCCTCTACTCTTTCTGGGGAACCAAAGACGAATTGGTCGAAACCGCATTTCGTCTTGAAAGAGAGGGTTCGCTCTCGGTCGCGGTGGGTGGGGGCCTGATTAGCCAAATATATGTAAAAGAGGGCGATATGGTGGCCGCAGGCACCCCTCTGATCGATATACAAGAAAGAACCCGTGCAACGAGTAGCCCTGAGCTCGAATTTCTGACGCAGCAAAGGACGCTCGCGGAATCGAGATTGGCTCAACTGCGTTTAGACTTTGAAGATAATTTGAATAGCAGCGAGACGCAAACGGTCATCTTGTCGAGCAAGATAGAGCAAATCGAGGAGCAGCTGAGTTCTGCGAACCGCGCCTTGTTACGACGGAAAGACCAGTTCAATTTGGCGAAGAAGCAATTTGAGCGTAAAAAAACTCTTTTTGCAGAGCGGGATATCACCTTGCCAGAGTATGAGGATGCACAGCAGCGGCTCAACGAAAGTGAGAAAGCGGTTGACGATACCAATTCGGATATTTTGACCATCAAGGTTTCACTCAATACCTCTAAAGTTGAATTGAACAAATACGGCAACATAAAGACGCGGCAGAGAATTCAAAAATCAATTTCCGTCGCGGAAGAAGAAATCGCCGAGATCAATTCGAAAATTCGAGACTCGCAAAACCTTGTCGAGGGGGTTACCTATGACAATAGTGTTGCCCAATACCGCAGCAAGGCCAGCGGACAGGTGACGCGACTGCTGGTTTCTGAGGAGCAGCTTGTGAGTACTGGGGCGCCGTTAGTCATGGTGATCCCGGAGGGCTCTCCGCTGGAGGCGCGGGGCCTGATCCGAAACGATGCCATTGGAAAGCTCAGGCGTCTCCAGGACGTCAAATTAAAATATTTCGCATTTCCTTTCCAGGAATACGGCATTGCGGCGGGAAAAATCAAGAGTATTTCTACGATCCCAAGCGAGCTAAAAGGTGAGGATGGTTCCTATGCGATCACCATTGCGATTGATGAGGAATACGTGAGTAAACGGGATGGCAAGCGAATACCGTTAAGCATCGGATTGGCAGGTGCAGCGGAAGTCAAGGTTGGTGAAAAGAGGTTAATTGAAATTTTATTTGGGCCTGTATCTAAATTCCTAGAAGCCAAAGAGTTTTGATCTGGCAGTTTTTTGAAAAACTTGCTGAAGAAGGCCAGTTCGGTCCGCTGTTCCGGTGTTTGCGCTCTGAAGCTGATTAATCAGTATTCATATTGCAGGGCAGCTTCGAGAAGAAAAATTTTTGATGAGATATGTTGAAGCCCGCTAGTAGTCCTAAAAGCTATGATTAATCAACACGAGAAAATTCGGAAATTGATACAGGCGAACATGATGTTCAGCCTGCTTGATCCCATTTACCAGGAGAAAATTCAGTCGTTTGTCGAGCTTCGGGAATACGCCAAATCTGACATGATTTTCGATCAAAACGCAGTAATAGATGGGATGTATCTTGTCGCATCCGGCCAGATCAGGCTTAAACAAACAACGGCTGGCAAGCGCGTAAGTCTTGGCCTTCTGGGCGGTGAGGCGAGTTTTGGTGAAATTTCGCTTTTACGGGTTTCGCAGTGGGATTTTCAGGCTTTTGCAGCGGATCCACTCACGTTGTTATGGGTGCCGGCAGAGCCCGTTCGGGCCTTGGCCAAGGCCAACCCTGGTTTGAGCGAACTGCTCACAAAGCAGGCCGGTTTGACCGAATTAAGTCATCGGCTACGTGGCCTGTTTGGCTCTGCCACTTACTCACCCAACCAGTTGAACGAACTTCTCGAGAAGGTAGGCGTTAAGACGGTATTGGCTGGAGAGACGTTTTTCAATGCTGGACAGACCGATCCACGACTTTATTATGTAGAACGCGGCACGATTGATCTAAGGTCACGTGCAGATGATGGCAGCGAATTCCTTCTCGATACAGTACGTAAGGGAGACCTTTTTGGGGAGGCGGGTGCATTAACTGATATTGGCAGCCTGGGTGTTCAGCCTCACACTGCCGTCGCGGTAACTGATGCGACAGCCCTCGTCATCAAACTGCCCGAAATCGAAGTTATCCTTAAAGTAAATCCGGCACTCCACGAAAACCTGCGTGAAAGAGCAAAATTTTTAAGCTTGCGGGTGGACTCCGAACTAGCTTCACGAAAGGACGCCGAGGGCGCAGACCAACGCGTGAAGCTGTCCGATTCAGTTACAGAGGAAGAGTTCCTTCAACTTGCGTCCGAAGAGAAGCCCGTCGTAAAGACAAAATTCCCTTTTTTAAAGCAGCACGCAGAGTCGGAGTGCGCCTCCGCCTGCATTGCGATGATCGCGCAGCATTATGGCAAAAAGTTTACGGTTGGCCAGGTCCAGGAAATGACTTCGCTCACCATGAACAATCCTACGCCTATCAATATCATCACTTCGGCCGAGCGGCTTGGCTTTAATTCAAAAGCTTACTCAATTGACTATGAAACAGTACAGCGCCTCACGCTGCCAGCAATAATCGGTTGGGAAAATTATCACTATGTGGTTCTGGTCGAGTTAACTGCAACCGAGGCCTGTATTGCAGACCCCGACGCCGGTATTAAGCGTGTCAGTCGTAAAGAGTTTCTTAAGAGCTGGAGTAGTGCAGACGTTCCCGGTGTGAGTCAAGAAGGGAATGAGAATGGTGTTTACATCGCCTTTTATCCGACCAAGGCTTTTTTATCGCAATACGAACCGAAAAGACCATACATGCATTTTGTCGGCTACATATTGCCGTACAAATTTTATTTTTTTGAGGCGATGATCGCAGCGCTAACCATTAACGTGCTCGGCATGGCATCACCGTTATTTACCCAAACCATAATTGATACAGTAATTGTACACAAAGACGTTGCACTGTTAAATGTCATGTTGGTGGGGATGGTTTTGTGCGCGATGATGACGACTCTTGCCAGTTCTGCGCAGAGTATGCTTCTGGCTTTTGTTACCGCACGTATTGACCTTCGACTGGTGGCCGAATTCTATCGGCACGTACTCTCGCTCCCGATGAACTTTTTCCTGACTCGGAACAAGGGCGATATCATGAGCCGGTTTGGAGAAAACCAAAAAATACGAAATATTATGGCCGGTCAAACGATCACGGTCATCCTAAATCTCATGATGATAGGTGTTTATCTCATGATGATGGTGACCTATAACGGCACCCTAACAGTGATCTACTTGATGTTCATCCCGCTGTATATTGGAATCATCCTCTACTTTACCCCGCTGCTGCGTGCAAACTCTAACAAAATATTTCTAACCAGCAGTCAATCGCAGTCTCAACTGATTGAAACGCTCAACGGAATTGAGGCGATAAAGGCTACTGGCAACGAATACATGGCGCGCGCGCGGTGGGAAGACTCATTTGTTGATAATGTAAATACGGAATACGAATCTGCGAAGCTCGGTTTAACCAGCAACACACTTTATTCGTTTTGCGGGCTTGCATCGTCAATTGCCATACTGTGGGTCGGCGCAAACCAGGTTATCGCAGGAAAACTGACGATCGGTGAGCTAATGGGCTTTCAAATGCTCAGCGGTATGGTGACGGGGCCCATCATGGGAATGATTGGTCTATGGTCTTCAATTCAGGAGGTCCGGGTATCCGTGGAGCGGGTGAGCGACATTCTTGCGCTAAAAACAGAGGATGCCCCTGTTGAAGGAGCTGATACTGCACGGGTCGTACTAAAAGACGTGAAAGGAAAAATAGAATTCAAGGACGTTAATTACGGATACATGCAGAATGGTGTTGAAAATCTAATCATGAGGCAATTTACGCTCACGATTGAGGCTGGGCAGCGCTTTGCATTCGTAGGGCCTAGCGGTTGCGGCAAAAGTACTATAGCAAAAATGGTGCTCGGCTTTAATGTGCCAAGTGGCGGTCTGTGCACAGTAGACGGCGTGGATATCACAACACTCGATATTTCCTCACTCCGTAAAAACACTGGAGTTGTCTTGCAGGATAGTTTCATTTTTGCCGGAACCGTTGCAGATAATATTGCATTTGGTGAGCAAAATCCGCCAATGGATAAGGTGCTAGAGGCGGCGAAGGCGGCAGGCTCGCATGAGTTCATATTAAATTATCCGCAGGGCTATCAGACCCTCATCGGAGAAAAGGGTATGGGTATATCTGGCGGGCAAAGGCAGCGCATCTGTTTTGCGCGCGCTCTCTACCATAAACCGAGAATCATGATTTTTGATGAGGCTACAAGTGCTCTTGATGAAGAGTCGCAGGCCAAGATCCAGGAAAACATGCGTACAGTCCTCGCTGGAAAAACGTCAATCACCATTGCTCATAGGCTAACAACGATTATTGATAGTGATGTGATTTGCTATATCAATAAAGGTCAGGTTCAGGAGCGCGGATCACACAAGGAGTTGACCGACCCGGCATATTTGAAAGCCAATAATTATACGGGTAAATATTATGAGCTTGCCCAGCCTCAATTTAATTTACCACGCCTGGTATTGGAAGAGGATCCTCCGGTGACTCCGCAGGAGCCGGCGGCTGTTTAATTGAATGCCTACTCCCGCATGCGGAGACCTCTTTATCAATGACAAATATCAATAATAATCGGAAGCATATGCACTCGCAGGATAAGAGTTTTTTGAGAAGCAAAAGCCATCCGTGCGTCCGGGCGCCAGTTGGCGCCGGGGTATTTCATTGCTTCCTGAAACATGCGTTTATAGCGGGCGAATAGGATGCCGATATCATCAGAATTGACGGTCGTGCAAGGTGGGGTAATGCCTGAACAACAGGAACAAATCCCAACTCAGAACGCGCTGCTTATTTGTCTCGATTCAAGTCAACTCCGCACCCCACAAGATGAGGCGGGCATCGTGCTTGACGGTCGGAGAGTAGAGACGATCGGTCGCGGCAAAGAGAATTCGATCTTCCTGGATTCTGCAGGTATTTCACGGCGACATGCGTCGATCGCAGTGAGGAATCGACATTGGATGATTCGTGATCTAGGCAGTTCTAATGGGGTCTTCATAAACGACAGACCGGTCATGGAAGCAAGATTAAAAGATGGTGTGATAATCAAATTCGGCAGTATTCCTTTCCGTTTCGAGGTCGGCGATTGGCTGGGCGAAGCGAAGGTGTCGAATTCTCATGCGACAGACGAGGACAATGAGGCTTCCGGCAAGACCATGCTGTTTCGTGATGTGAGGGCATCCTCAAGACTGCTTGATGAGTCTGGTGAAGATATCGCAGCTGCTGAGATTGCGGAGCGGGCTGTTAGAGAAAAGCAAAAAAAAGACGGTGGAATCGGTCCGATAGTTAGAGCCGTAGAAAAAAAAGATGAGGCGGCAGATGCTGGCGTTCCCAAAGCCAAGACGCCGTGGTACATGCGCGTTTTTTATGGGCTCTGTTTTATTCTTTTGTTTGCGGCGATATATGTAGCTGCCATTAACGTTATGCAGCGTAATTCATTAGAATCCCAGCGTGATGCAGTCAATCGATTTGTTAGATTTGAAGTTAAGAAAAATGATATAGAAAATTTTCCGGTCGAAAGAAAACGAATTTCAGAAATTAAAAATGAATTAAAAAAATTAATAGAAAAAAATGAGAAATCAATTGATTTGAAGAGATTACTCGGACAGGTCATATTTCTACAAGTAGAGCGTAATTTTTACGAAGCGGAGTCTGCAAAAAAGCACGACGAAGCGAGGAGCGTGATCGCTGCGGCTCGCTTGGAGCTTAAAAAAGAAATTCCCGAAATATACGAGGATGGGCAAGATATTTCTGAGGCGGAAGCGATGTTACGGATAATGGAGGGGATCATAATTTTTAATGAATTTGCAGAGAACTACCCTAATCCCAGAGCGAAGGATGTCGCGTTAAGTCGTTCTGATTTCGATAAGTTAGTGAAGAGAAAAGAGGCGGATGCAAAGCTAAATAAGGAAATTAATATGAATGTTTTAACCTTACCTTACCTTAGCGAAATGCTGGAGCTTAAAAAGCAACGGCTACGCTTGTTGGATCGCTGGCAATTGGTATTTCGAACAAACTCCTGAATATTGATATCTGTTGTCATTGGTAGCGAACTGATCACATGTTAGGGCTGTTTCGTATAGTTTTGATCGGCATTTGCATACTGATTGGATGGGGTGGCGCAGTTGAATGTTGTTTGGCTCAAGGATCCGCCCTCGGCATGTCGTCAGGCGGCTACCAGGACCTAAAGACTGTCGAGCGTGTCTTTATGATGGGGGGAGGCTCAGTTGAAAAACGCCTTGGATCGGCTGGGTTTATCGAATCAGGAAGTTCATTCGCTCCCAGGACGATTGAGTTGACCTATCGAGACATGATGCAACGCGCTGCATCGCGGAACTTCGATATTGCATTGCAAAATGAGTTTGTCAGCGAAGCCAGTATTACGATAAAAGAAAAAAACACATATTTTTATCCTAATTTCAGTCTAAGACCGACGTTTGTCAGAACGGATACTTACGAAAGATTTGATGCAATTACGCGGCCGCGTGTGCAATCTCCAGAATTTGACCCCTTGCAGCAACGCTATTTTGACCAAATACAGGCCGGAAAAGTGTTGAATGGGATTGATATTCTCTCGGAGTGCTCGGTCCTGGTCGATGGCAAGCTCGTGTACAACGGTTTTGCGTACGCACAACCGAAATGCTTGCCGATACCGACTACAGCCATTGAGTATGCGAGTTACGCCGACTCGAGGCCCTACGAAACATTTAATCTGGTCACCCAGGTTGGCCAACTCATGCGCTTTGGCGGATATGCATCATTTTCGCTGCGGACGGGTTATGAGAGGAAAGGGAGTCAATATGTTCAGGTATCAGGAACTGACACCGCCTTCATAGATCAAAGCCGCGCCTACACGACCAGCCTTTCCTTTGGATTCTCGACGCCGCTGCCGTTTGGAAAGAATTTCGGATCTTATGGAAACAGAGGGGCGGTTGCCATCAAGCTGGCAGAAGCTAACGCGGAACGAGCAAACCTCACGCGTGGTTCGGTAATCAGCAATACGCTACTTGCAGCAGATAACGCCTTCTGGGACCTCGTTGCCGCTCAGTTGGGCTTGAAAATTACCGAAGAACAAAAGGAGTTAGTCGCACGAATGCGACTAAAAGCAATTGCCCAATACGAGCTTGGATTAATCACCGAATACGCTTTGAAGCAAATTGACGTCCAGCTGAGTAGCTTAAGAGGGCGGGAGGCGCTCGAGCGCAATAGCTTTAACATAGCATCAGAACGATTATCGGTTTTAATTAATGGGGAT
>Ga0114978_10002109_pt1 | contig 16496 bp, 30 predicted proteins | sample S_140212_EF_Meta_FD_87027 | JGI IMG/M metagenome (GOLD analysis project Ga0114978, IMG submission 87027) | Freshwater microbial communities from Lake Simoncouche, Canada to study carbon cycling - S_140212_EF_MetaG | ecosystem: Environmental > Aquatic > Freshwater > Lake | place: Lake... | reverse complement strand
TTCGAGCGGCCATATCACTTAGGAAGTTGTCACGACCTGATGGAGTCATGTCTGCCCAAGTTACTCGATAAGCAAGGCGGCCGCAACCAAAGTAAACGCAATAAGTAGTCATCTTATAACAGACGATGATAGTATAAGCACTAGTTATAGCAGCACCGCCTATTCCACCATAGCCTGTCGCTGTGCTACCCCAAGTCTGGGGGAACATAGTCACTTCAATCTCATCACTATATACCCGACGGGTCTTAGTGAGCATTGGAACTGTATGGTTACGGATAGCATCAGTCTGCTCTTCCTTGCTTAGAGTGCGCCAAGTTTCCCAATCGCGATCCTCATATGTGATCTTGGCTAAGTCGCAATGTATAGCAGATGCTATCGCATCGTGTAGTGGGTCAAACGGTAAACCAATCCTCATTTCTCATCCTCCTCATATTCCTCCCAACAGTGGTTCTCATAGTCCCAGTGGCGGATATCGTAGATCTTAGCGGAAAAGTAGTAGCCCAGCACTTCAAAGTCAAAGCCGATACCGCCATGGTCTTGTCCAAACCAGATAGTATCTACACTGAACTCAAAGATGTTGTATGCTTCCCACCTACTGAACTGGACTTCAACAGACTTGTTAGTGGTGATCTTGCGATCATACTCGATGTAATCCGTCTGATCGATCCTGGCCCTCTTAAAGGGATTCTTTAGTGCGAAGTGGAACCTAAACATCTCTTGTCATCCTTTAATCAAGGTTCTAAAATTATAAGCATAACCTTCTGGAGAAGTGGTTTGCCAGTATCCACCCCACTTATCATGAATACGATAAACTGGACCAAAACATTTATTTCTTTGAGCGATCATAATAGCATAATAGTGATTTACATGCTCGTTCATCACATCCTCGCCAATTTAGCACAGAACCAAAGAACAGCACAACAGATCACGCAAAGTCCAGCGATTCCTGCTAATACTTCTGTCATTTCTTGTCATCCTCAAGCCACGGTTCTGAACCTTGTCCATAGTTCTCAGTCCACTCCGGTGGTGCTTCTGCGATTGTCTTACGACAACGCTTCAGCCAATCATCACGCTGACACTGAGCCTTATCATAACTCAACTCGATATAGTCATTGGCAATGTAGTGGACCATAGACTCATACTGTTGTAGGCGAGCAATTTCTGCTCTTAGTTCTACTTTTCCTTCTAGTGCTTGGATTGCTTGTTTTTGTGCCCAGGGATCCATAGTATATAACTGTATATCACGAAGAATCGCTTCTAGTTTCTCAACTCGATCTAAAGCATCATGATAACGTTCTTCTATTTGATTTGACATTTACCACTCCGGTCCGGTTGTCTTGTCTGTGCGTTGATAGATATAACTGAAATCTACGCCAAAAGCAGGCACTACCATTAGACGCTCAGGCATGCCATTAGCATCAGTCTCACCTAATCCACTATGTATGAAGTATGTGCCCGGAAACTTCTCAGCATCCAAACGACGCAGCATCATAGTCTGTAGATCACACTTCTTCCTGAGGCGTTCAACTTCTGCTTCTAGTTCTACGATACGATCAGTCATCACCAGTTCTCATAATCTGTGAGGTCTTTGAATCGACCTTCACCTTCTGTAGTTTCAATTTCAGCACGGTAATGAGTACCAATGCCAGTGGCTGTAGCAACAATCTTAACTACACGTGGATGTGGATCCATAGTGTTGATCCACTTTACCAGTGTTTCAAGTTCGGTAATGCCAATTGTAATGCTTTTTGAGTGTTCTACCATAACATTCTCCTTAATCAATTACGTGCTTCTTTGCTTCTTCGATCATTTTCTTCTTTAACTTTTTCTTGCTATACATTAGATTATAAAAGAATTCCATTGTGCTACTAAGTCTTTTATACTTTCTTGCATTGGACATTAGGTCCATATATCTATTCATCATAGGAGACATAATAAACTGTTTGAAGACAATCTTTTCAGTTGTATGAAATTTTAGATAGATCATGGCATCACCTTCACGCAATGTTACTAAATTCTTTTTCATATGAAAAGCACATTCAACAAAACGAGGCCACTTACCAATATCAAATGACGCAGGGATGGCTATGATATTGTCTCCAAAGTCATTACTCTCAAGATATGGTCCGGTTAATGTCATTTCCAAACTTTCACAATCTGGAACTAGCATAGTATGATTCATAAATGAAATTAATTTCTCAGGCAATGATCTTATTTGTACAAATTCGTCAAAGAACTGTTGATCATGCATAGTACTAGAAATCTTACCATTATCAATACTCAAATTATAATCTAGCGGCGAATTAATTGAATATAGATTGGTCATATGATTTCGATATGCAGGACAAAAATTATATTCACCCTTTATATTATACATATTGTTTAGTATGTTCTTAATAGGATTTGGTGCAGTATTGCGTATCCCTACAAAGTCTGGGATACGCTGACGATCAAAGTTGTCAAATCTTACACCCTTGCACCAGTAAATTGTAATCATTGAGTTTTGCTTCCAAACAATAATGGCGGTCTCTGAGGGATTCGAACCCCCGACCCACGGAGTAGAAATCCGTTGCTCTATCCAGCTGAGCTAAGAGACCTTATTGTTATAATAGCATATTTGTATTTAATGTCAACTCTTTTCGACAACTATTACATTTAATCCAGATTGCCAATGTTTTTTTAAAGTGTCAGTTAGTGCTTTTCCGCCCATTGCATGTATTGTAATTTTACCAATATTTGGATTAATCATTGATATTAAATCATCCGTCCACCCAATATTGATAATATCTTCTAATACTAATATACCACCAGATTTTACCAAACTAAGATAATTTTTCAAAAAGAATTCCATTGATTTAAGTGTATGTGGACCATCGTCAATGACTAAATCAAATGAATTGTCTTCAAACTGTCTTACAAATTCTTCAGTATAAGCATCCGTTTGATAAAAGTTAATTCGTTCTTGGTCAATTACATTTGGGCATTCATTGATGTCAACACATGTTACTGTTGCATTTTGAAAGAAATCTCTCCACAAAAAAGCAGAATATCCATTTTGGACACCAATTTCTAATATTGATTTGATATCTTTTTTCTTATGATCAAGCAATAGAGAATAAAAATGATCTATATATCCAAGATCATGCTTATCAGTTTCATAACTCAGACAAAATTCTTTTAAAGACATCATTTTGGTTATCACCTATTTTGTAGTTTGTAGTATATATAGGATGATAAGACAATCTTGATTTTTTACTATTATCGTAATACAGTATACTTACATCATGTTCAATTTTGTCAACTGCCGTTTGATGCCGCATATCCATTATTATAGCCAATGGGCGCTGACTTTTGTAAGTCAGACACATAACACGCATTGTATCTACCATAGCATCACTATATCTGTAATCATTAAAATTTAATTTGAATTTACTAGGATTTTGAAGTGAAACATCGTCTTCATTTAAAATAAAAATATCAGGATCTTGATTACTAACCCACGTTCTAGCAGTAACTAAATCATGGGTTAATATCAAATACTTCACTTATGTTCCCAAGGAAAATGTATCCATGTTGGATCTTCTACCTTATTGATTTCCAATGCGGTAAAATCAACTGATTGGTTGCTGGCCAGATTGTTTACAAGTGTGGCAAACTTTACATTGTTATGCCAAACTTTATCCCAAATATCGCTATTAGGTAAACAACTTGCAGGCCAATCCTTCTTGATCCATTCAATAGTTGCACCGCTATCATTGATATCGGCTAGAACTAGAATATTGGCTGGGGCATCTTCTAGACAACCCATTTTACCATATCCCATAGCATCTTCTGCCATCCAGCAGTTATGATCGCAATCTTCCTCAACACCATCGCGAAGCGTTACTTTAAGTGTATACAATGGAACTTCGAGTAAATGACTTAGTATTACAGCAGCAGGCAATCCGCCACGTGTAATGCCAACAATGTATTCTGGCCGCCAATCAGACTTAAGGATCTGCAATGCAAGTTTATTACAGAACTTGTCAATTTCACGCCATGAAACAAACTGTACCTTCATTACTTCACACAACCCGGAGTATTGCCCAATGAGCAAGGACGTTTTGGTGGGAGAGGAGTTGAACTAACTTTAGGCATTGGGCCAATAAAGTTATTCTTGTTCCAATCCTGCAATACTGTATCTTCTTTTGGCTGTGGAAGAGTTGGATTACGATGATCAGGAGGTACTACTAATTGTGATCGAGGACTATCCCCACTTATAGTGCGCTCATCAAGTACAAGCACAGGGACAGTGCGAGTAGCATCACTGCAACCCGCAAGTGTAAACGCAATTAACCCAAATGCAAAAATCTTATTCATTTATCACCTACGATATTCTTGGCATACGCGGACATCGCGATATACGCCGTAACGATTGTCCCACTGACGTACAAAGTCACAGCGTTCTACTGGACGAGGTCGTTCAATATAAACTGGACGTTCCTGTACAATTACACGAGGCTGGGGCTGAGGATATACTTGATTCTGATCCAGATTACGTCCAACCTCGCTTCCAATTACCGCACCAGCAACAGCACCCAATGCAGATCCAGCCGCACCCCCGCCAAGTGACCGTCCTACAGCATAACCGCCTACTGCGCCTACACCTGTACCAATTGCCTGATTAGGGCCTGTACTCTGACAACCTGCTAGTGCAACTGTTGCAACTAGTGTACCAACTAAGATAAACTTATTCATTTAATTCTCCTTACCAATGTCTAATGACGCCTGCTACAATGAAAATATTTGTTATTAGATAACATAGCACAATTACAGTACGGATGCAAGCAATTTTATCAGCTTCTGTGTTTGTTTTTCCAGTTTTTTCACCAAGTGCTTTAGCCCAAAGTCTCCAAACATGTTTCATTTTTAAATTATACATAAAGAATTTATTTTTGCAACTTATTTCTATTTCTGAATCTAAGTATTCTATTCCATAACTTTAAGTTTTTTTGATAATTATATGGTTTGTTTTCTGCAAATTGACTATCGCCACCTGCTATAGTGTCAGGAACTTTAATACCACGTTCTCTGAGATAGTTCTTTAAGATTCCTTTTACTTCTTGTTCATTTGATTTTAATCGATAATCTAAATTTAGCCATTCTTGAAGTAATTTTTTATCAAAGTACGGATTTCTCATTGTCATTCCGTAATGTATCATAGTTGTTTCTTTTTTATCAATTGACCTACGATTTCTTCCATCATACCAAGATTCGAACGGAAAAATTGACTTTAAATCTTCTGGCCATTCTGTTTCAGTTGGATCCTTTTCGTAAAATTTTTCTGGCATAATCCTTCTCATAAAGTTATCCGGACCATTGCCTTGAATCATGATATTTTTGTTTATAATTTTTGCGTACTCTGAAACTTGTAACAATGAATCACTGTGTAACCCTAATAATTTAAGTTTTGAACGATCAATTGTAATCGGTATTCTTTCGGTTAATATTTTACATTCAGTATAATCTTTACAATAGTTTAATATCTGATCTCGTGCTTCTAAATCTTCTACGTCAGTAAACTGTAAATTAACAGATTCGAAAGATTTTTTATGATCTGCTAGACAAACAGCAATACATGCGCTATCCAGCCCGCCACTAAAACTTAGTATTACATTTGGATGAGCCGTATTAATTACTGCTTGTTCAAAAGCAGCAATAAAATCATTAGTTGACGTTTTATACTGATCAAGGTTCCATTTGTATATTTCATTTCTAGAAAATATTAACTTTTGTGCATCAATCCCAAAGATATAGTGCTTGTTTGCTTGTAATCGAACTATATTATCAATACCATAAAAAGCAGGAACCATTAACAATCTGCCAGGAACTTCTGACCGAGGCAATGAACCAAAGTAAAACTTATTGTCCCATTGTTCAAACCAAACTTGTCTTGTAGACCAAGTGTCTGTAAAAAAATGAATAATGTTTTTAGATTTATCAAATATAATAACTAAAAATTCACCATTTAATTGATTAATGAAATTGTTCATGCCATGTTTTTGGAACATATCAATTACATGATGAAGTTCACTAGGTAATGATTTGTTATAATCAAAAATTTCACCAACAAGCATAAAATAAAGATTATCTACTTGTATTATTTGTGGGAGTATTTCGCCTGTTAGACTCAATGAGTGATGTGTAAGATAAATGCCATTAATTTCTAATGTCTCAGATGATGATGGGCCACCTAATTTTAAAAATTTATCAACACTATCGGTATCTAAATAATTAGAAATTTTAAATGTACACATGTTTTCCCATTTAATGGCGGAGGGACAGGGATTCGAACCCTGGGTACTCTTGTGGAGTACAACGGTTTAGCAAACCGGCCCTTTCGGCCTCTCAGGCACCCCTCCGTTATTGTTTTAATATATAGTCTTTTAAAACATTGTCAAATTATTCAAGGGGAAATTTTCATACTATTTAAAATTAATTTCTCCAATGGAATATTATCCTGTTTAATATTACCCCATTTTCTAGCAACTGATACAAAATAATCAATTTGAGACTGAGAAATTGAATCATCTGCAATAAAATATTTTTCTTCAAGTGCTTGATCATATGATTTTATTGCATCTTCTAAACTAATTCCAGAATGCTTAGACAATATTTGAGATGCTTCATTTCTATTATTTGTATTGTATATCCAAAATATTGCTTCGTTAATTGCATCCACAAAAGATTTTACCTCATTGATATTTTTATTTCCCCATTCCTTATTAAAAACCAAACCTTTATGGTATGTTAATTTATAATCACCTACCTTAGATAATTTAACAAATCCTTCTTTTTCCGCAAGTAAATTATAAGGAGGTATCAAAATTGCAGCATCCAACTGGCCACTTGTAAGTGCCAATAGTCTTTTAGCACTATCGGGGGACCAAAACCAATTAACATCTGTTACTCCATTGGCTTCTAACATTATTTCTGCTTGCATACGAGTAATGTCAGATTGCCCTCCGGCAGTAATAGTTTTTCCTTTTAGTTCACTCACTGATTTAATTGATGGTTTAACATAAAGATATGATGCACTGTATGTTATTGGTTTTCCCAACAAAAAAGGTGCATTATTGTATTGATCTTGTAATGCCAAAAACATACTGGCTGATATAATTTTAATATCGCCGCGTATTAATGCAATAAATGAAATTGCGCTGCCGCTAAATTTGATAGGTTCAGCCACATCGATATTTCTTTTCTTAAAGAATCCTTTGTCTAATGCAACATAAGTTGGCAAATCAATGATAAGTGGTGCTCCAACTTGGCCGTATGTAATAGGCTGTGCATATGACATTGTGATTGATGTCATTAGTAAAAATAGAATTGTAAAAAATCTTAACATGATTAATCCTTTCTAATAATTTATAAAATTAAATTTAAAGACTAGTCAATGTTGATTTTAACATCCATCTATGTTTCTTATGTGCGCTTTGACGTTCGGCCATTAAATTGCTAAACCCATGGTTGCCTGCTGCTTCTGCTTCTACATAAGATTTTTGTATATTGGACAATACTTTTTCATTATCATGAAAAAGTCTCTTAATCATTTCTAATGCAGTAGGGACTTCTCTTTCATCTTGTAGTTCACTGAGTTCAGCAAAACGTCCAAAACTTCCAGGCACATGTGAATCCATTGCACGTATCTCTTCAGCAATCGTATCTAATGCAGCAAAAACTTCTTCATATATTTTACTGAACAATTCATGATACTGTAAGAAGTCAGGACCTTCGACATTCCAATGATAGTTATGAGCACGGAGATAGAACTTAAATGTGTCAGCCATTACTACTTTGGCTGCTTGAATCATTTCTTCATGCATTGATATAACTCCACGTTCTATTATTTATCTACCAAATAACAGGTGAAGTAAATATTGTAGATAACTTAACAAAATGTTTAAATTATGGGAATTTTCAATGAATCCAATTACACAATCATATACACAGGAAACACCAAATTATTTTATTATTCAACATCATGAATTTTATTATAATCTCAATGAGATAACAAAACGTATTGATCTCACTGATAAATTTCTATTCATTGTTAATTATATGTTACTTTCGGATTTCAATGGTAAGCATAGATTAAACCAATTTTGGGAAATGCCATTGGAACTTATTAGAGAAAAATATGAATATGCAAATGCAACGGGCAAGAAATTCTTTTATGTAATTGAATGTTTACCAGAAGCACAAAACTATTTTTACGAATTAATTTTTATCGACAATCACATTAAAAAAGTAATGAAATTATGTAATTTAGAATCACATCAAATAATAAATCTAAGTGGAGCACATGACAAACTTCCAAGTCCATACCAACATTGTATAGGATTAACTCAATTTGGAGTTGGTATTGAATTAGTTAAGACTTTTGGTACTCACATACCAAAACATCATTTTGTAAGTCTCAGCAACTGGCCTCGAAAACACAGGGTCATTTCAACTATTGATATATGGAATAGGCAACTTGAACAATTTGGATTTGTTTCATTGAATTTAAAGCCAGGTGGACCAAATTGGGATTTAGTACCTAAATATTATCATGATAGATTACCATGTTATATTAGTGGACCGGCAGAAGGAGTGGATGCATTTAAATTAAGAAATACAGAGACAGAATTTGCATTTGTTAATTTAGTACACGAAACAAGCATCGAGTATGGCGTATGTGATTTCAGTTGGCATAGTATATTCCTAACAGAAAAGTCAATTAAACCATTTGCGTGGGGACAAGTGTCTATATTTAATACTATTAGACATCATGTAAAAACTATTAGAGAATTTGGATTTGATTTATTTGATGATCTAATAGATCACAGTTATGATGAAGAGATTGATCCATATCAACGAATTAAAATGGGCATCGATCAACTTGAGAAAATATGTCGTATGAGTCTAATAGATATACAAGATTACAAAAGAAAAAATATGCATAGATTTCTGTTTAACAGAGTATTAGCTGAGAAGCATTTAGTTTCTCCCGATAATATTAACATGCAGATTACGGCTGATAACCTAACTCGTTGTTTAAATTATCAGCCGTAAGATTAGTTAGGAAAGTTCTGCCAATACTTCTTCGTAAATTTCAGTACGATCTTCAAGACCGATGAATCCACCATTAATGCGTTTTGTTGCACCCTTGATGTCATTGTTATCAGCAAAAGTGTTCAATCCATTCTTCTTCCAGAACCATGCAGCACTACGAGCAGCACCCTCGGGTGATTCTAGGTAGAGTGGATTTTCAGTTAAATCTACCCCAATGGCAGCACCGCAAGCAGTATAATTAGTACGACCAGTTAACTGGATAAAGCCTCGCCCACAAAATCTCCAACCGTCACCTGAATCCTCGTCACCATTGCCCATGCGCCCTGAATAGACTACGTTGGCAATCTTCTCAGGCTGACGATGATAATCCTGAGCATCTCTATCTCTGAAATACTTAGGGAAGATCTTCTTAAGACCATCCGCACTGTAGTTTAAATTCTCTCGTGTTGTTGTAAAATATCCACTTTCATGAGCGCATTGTGCAAGAAACATTGCAATACGTTTTGGAGTATCAATTCCAAATTCTTCCATTGCTGCTGCTAATGCAGGGTATACTTTATTGATATCTTCGTCAGTTGAATCTTCATAAAGTGCGCTGGCAAATTGTTCTCTGGTAATTGGCATAGTTGATCCTTTCTATGCCAATATTTATTATCAAATTATGCCGCCCAGTAGTGATTGACAATACCCACAATATAAATTGCACTGACCACAGCCTGCACTATTAGCAGACTCCACTTCTTCCAAAGTATACCCATTACGGTCCATCCAGCATTAGCAGCCAAGCATACCCATAGATTAAGTGGGAATATATTGAATGAAGTTAATGCCACGCCAATTAGCAAAAGCAAAGTGCTGCCCCATTCCATACACCATTCTGTACGTTTATTCATTTTACTCTCCATTAAGTTAACATTATACTATCTAGGAATAATGTCAAGTTAAATAGAAGATGAATTTTGTTACTGTTTGCTATAGTAAAGATTTGCCACAAATGATTATTCAGGCAGCAAGCATGGGTCTATATCTACAAAATTTTCATGTTACACGTATCATTGTTATTATCAATGATTTAAAATATAATGAATGCGCTGATTATTTCGAAAAGAATGTTAGGCACAAATATGGCAGATTTCAAAACATTGTTGAACTCATTGATGCAAGTAGTCTCTTAGATTTATCTTATGGATACACAGATCAAATGAAACTTAAAATATTAGTTTCTAAGTTGGTTAATACAGATTATTATTGTATACTAGATTCAAAAAATTATCTGATACATCCATGGACATTAAACGATGTCTACAAAAATGGAAAATACATTGCTAAGTTTTTAAAAGAAACAGATGAGTCTGTAGTACAGAGTTTTAAATTTTTTAATATCAATGAAATAAAACATAGGATAATAGAAAATATTACTCCTTATTTTGCTTCAACTGAAATATGTAAATTTTTAATACCGATGGCATTAGAACCGTGGGGCAAACAACCTGACCATTTTGTATATCTAGAATTTTTTCTAATGCAAGCAGCAATGATACATTTTGGAAAAACCATTGAAGACTATTATTTTGAAGATATTACATGGCGGTGTGGTATATGGATGAATAACGAAAAGTATTTCAATTCAGACAATTACATAAAAAACCTATGCAATATAGAAAATAATAAAAAACGTAAAATACTAGTATCTAGCATTCACAGAGAAGTGTTCACAGTGATCAGTAATGACTTAATTGAGAAACAAAAATTAATTTGGCAAACATATAATTTGGCTACTTACGATGAATCAACGAGAATTATAAACGAAATTAAAAAACTAAACCTTTGCAGTTAATTCGTTCATTTTTTCAATAAATGTTGCATGATATTGTCCTAAAGTCTCATCTATATTTTCTTCAATTGATCTGGTTTTTGCAATGTCAGTGTGAATTGTAGCAAATATTGGACCTGTTTCATTCATTAACTGCTCGATTGATGCTCTGAGGTCATCAAGAGAATTAAATTCATATACTTTATCAAAACCTGCTGCTCTTGCCATTTTTGAAAAATTAACTTTGCCCTTTCCGGGCACAGGATAAGATCCAATGCATTCGTAATCATTATTTTGTAAAACAAAATAAACTAGATTTTTTGGGGCAACGCTTGCCATAGTAACAATTGAACCAAGATTCATTAATAGACTGCCATCACCATCTAGTACAATTACTTTTCTATCCGGCATTCCAATGGCAAACCCCAGCCCCATAGAACTTGCTTGCCCCATTGCTCCAACTGCATAAAAATCTAATGGATGGTCAGACATAGTAGACCAATCAGCAGCAGAAGAAAATACACTTACTACAATTGCATCTTTTCTAAATCTTAACAATGATGATAATGCTTCTATTCTATTCATATTAGATCCTTTGAGCACCGTTACTTAATAAGATAATAAATGGTTTTGAATTCTCATATGCATTATCAATCCCTGGTTTTATTAAAGGAATGTCAGAATCTGAGTTGACTACAATATAATCGATTCCAAGTGTCTTAATTAATGGTTCAACAACATTAACATAAAACTTAGGATTTTCCTCATTTGATAATTCTTCTCTCCAGCCAAGCATTCCTAACATCATGCAAACGGGTCTATTGAATACAATAGCATTTCGAATAATATTGTTAATTGAATCAAAGAATCCTGTTTGTTGCATTAGCATAACTGAACGAATATTACAGTAACTTAATGCAGAACAAATGCTTATGCCTTCATCTTCTTTGCAAACATCAACTACTTTTATTCCTGGTAATTTATTAAGGGGTAATAAAATACCAGTTTTAGTTGTTGTATCAGGAACAGCAGCAACTACTTTTACTTTTGCTGCAAACAACGAAATGATAATCTTTTTTCCATCAACTATAGCCATTATTTTTTCTTTCTGTTATCCATAATGGAATCGACCATCATTGATCTCAATGATTTTGGACTATAGATTCCAACGACTAAGAGCAATAGACAAAATATTACAGCATCGACCCTGTCTTTAGTGCCTTGCCAAATTTTAGTAAATGGCTTATCACTATACCAATACAAAAAATCTTCCCATCTATATCGAAGCCAAATCATTAAAGTAAATTCCTTCTCAGTATATATTAATTTTCTACACCACAGTTAAAATCTTGAATAAGTATTGGCATGGATTTTGTTACTGTTTGTTATATAAATGATCTACCTCAATTAAAAATTCAAGCAAGAAGTATTGATAAATTCTTAAAGAATTTTCCAGTTGAACGAATTATTGTTATAGTCAATGGATATTTTGAGATATGTGAAAGTTACTTTGAACAACATATTCGACATTTTTACGGATCAATGTCTCATAAAGTTGAATTAATTAGCGCACATCATTTCATTCCTGGAATGATTCTCAGTGAAAGTTACTTTAATCAAATGAGATTAAAAATATTAGTGGGACTGGAATCTACAGCAACGCATGTTTGCTTGCTTGATGCTAAAAATTTCCTAACTGCTGAATGGGTCGTGGAAGATGTATATAGAGATGGTAAAGTAAGATGCACAATTGATCAAACTGGAGCACATCCAAATTGGAAAGAAAATGCCCGTGAATCATTTGAAATATTTGGCCTTGATGAATCGCAATATCCAGTAATAAGTCCGCATACTCCATTTTTTGTTGAAACAAACTTATTAAGATCAATCTGTAATAGACCTAATCTATTAGACACATGGAAATCAAAGCAATTAGTTGAATTTTTGCTTATTACTGCTGCTTTGTTTGAAAGAGATCAAACATTAGAAAATTCATACTGGACTGATGGTGCTATTTGGACTAAAAGTATGTGGCCTGGAGAATTAGGGATTTATCATACAAAAAATGTAGAAGAAATCATTGAATATATATTTCTAAATTCGAGAAAATTATTAAGTGCAGGATTACACAGAAAATGTGTGGTACTTGCTGCACCACACATTTTAAATGCTTTTATAACATTGTGGGAACGACTGGAATTAACAACCAGAGAAGAATCAGAAAATATTATTGCTCAGATGAAGAGAAATAATCTTTCCTATCAAGGTAAGAATTTGCAATAACTTCCAATGCTTCGTCAATCTGCTTAGTGCTAACACGATTCTGCAGATATCCTTCTCGACACATATTCACATACGAATCACTTGGTACTGCTGAATAATCTTGATCTGCCATAGTATAGATCCAGGCTTTTACCCACCCAATCTCATTGCTATGAACCCATGCTTTACAGCGTAGGTAATAGTGCGGGAAGCCCTCAAAAATATCTAGACTTTCAAGATCATGAGCACCCAGCCGCCAAAGTACACCATCAACGTGGTCATCAGGTCCTGTTAGTTCAACATCTGCATGTTGCCTGAAGACAAACTTGTAGCCTTCCAATTGTGCTGCACCGAGACAAAATGCACCGGGGCAACGCTGGTCCATTGAGTCCAAATTTGTGTTCATGCCATAGGCAAAGTAGTAATGTTTCATAATGTTATATTAACTTCTATTTGAGTTCTGTCAACTGTTTAATACGATCAGCATAGGATTCATCATTGGCGTATGGATCCAGAAGTTTAATCATCGATCCTTCATATGCTGCTTGATTTACGAAACTATCTTCCAAAAAGTATTCCACAACCCAAATTTTTGGATTGAACCAAATTTGGGATCGTAGGTCTTTCCATCCCAGTGGATCCTGTGTTCCATTCCTGGTGCCTTTACCAGTAAGCCAAATTTCATTTGCTTTGTTCCAATGGTGTTTGAAACGGTCTGGTATCTTCCCTTTACCTACATAGATGCAGATATCATCTTGCCAAATGCTATACAAACCCATCTTTTTGGGCAACGTAAGATAATCAGCAAAATTTATCACAAATACCTCAGGCATTTGCTCATTGAAGAACTCAAAAAGTGGCTGTATCTTTTGTAGTTTCATAGTATTATAATAGCATATTATTAGAATACGTCAACCTACAAATAACCCCTTAACCATTTCTAGCCCCTGCTGTACTTTAGATCTGTCTGCTATAGCACGGGCAATAGCTTCTGGAGTTTCTGCTTTGTTGCGTTTGGCGGCATTGATATCAGTCATTGCTTTTTCTTCGTATCTTTGGACAAATTTGGATAGAAACTCTTGGGCGTTTTTGAAGCCACTTAGGTTACCTTTGCCGAACATATTGTTCTGTTCAAAACTATTAGCCAACCCTTTAACCCCATTTACCAGTATGCTAATTTTCATGTTCTTAATATCAGCGCCAGGATTGTCTCTTAGTAAAGGATCTATATTAGCAGGCTTGCCAAGTATTCTAGTTGCTTCAAATTGAAAAATATCGTAAATGAATGTTTTTGGACTTTTAGTTAATGTTTGTACTTCAACGTCTTTTTGTTTACTAAATGGTACTTGTTGACCATTTTGAGTTTTAATTTGTACCCCTGCATGTTGTATACTCATGCCTAGCAATTCGCCTAATACACTATACATATTACCAGTCAGCAATCCTTTTACACCATGCTCGGGTGTTACTCTTGTGGCTCCCCACTGCGATAGTTCTGGACTATGCCACATGAAATCAACTTGTACATATGCACCTTCACCAATCTTAACAATGGGATGCCCGATCTTACTTTCGACTGGATGTACATAGTGAGGCTGTGTTTCTTTCACAAATTGATCAGCCAGTCCATTCCAATAATTTGTAAATTGCCCTTGAGTTGAACCTTCGATTGGTGGGCCAATCATCTGTAGATCAATATCTCCATAAATTTTTTCAGGATCGTCACGTTGATCTTGTTCATGGTAAGCACCTGACCCAGTTGGTCTTCCCATCTGTACAGGACCGACACCTTTAGGTGCTAACCACTTGTTAAAATCCTGTACAAACTGTTGGATGATACTGAGTACAATTTTAACGATAGCAGGCTTTATCACAGTACCTTGTGTTACTGTAGTATCCCATCCACCTTCTCTGACAATATCTGTAATACGCATTGAATATTTATTAACCAAATTGAAGCATACACATCAGTGCTTCTTCTTCACTATGGAACTCAAAAGCAATTTGAGTCCTGTCCGAATCTACCATTCTTTGAGTATGAACCGTCTTAACAAGATGTTGATTTTCTCTATACCAATCACGAAATTCTTCGGTCATAGTCGGCGATGTTTCGCGTAACCTAGGATCATAATTTCCGTTAAATTCCCACTCTTTAAACCCACGTGTAAGTTTGTTTAGTATTACATATCTGCTCATATCCACCTCATTATGAATAGTGTTCGATCTTCTTCATTTTCAAATTCAATATAATCTGCTTCAACGATGTGAGCATTATATTCTGCCAATATAGCATAAGCCATGTTCCAAACACCATCTGGAGTTTTTGTATATGTATGTATATAAGCCATGAAGTTTTTCCACAGTTGAGTCGCCCTACCTCTACCATCTGGGTCGTAATAATACCACTGTAGCCTTGCCACAGTTGAAATTGGTTTAGATTCGATCTCTATATTCATCCTACCGTTCTTAATATCTTCTTCGGATGAATAAACTTTAATGTTATAATTGTTCATGACCACCTCAGTATAAACATAGTTACAGTTTCCTCATCTGGACATTCAACCCAATTTTGATATACGTTACAGGAATATTCTTCACACCATGCTAATAATTCTTCGTCAGTTTCTAAATTATGATTAAGCATACGACTATAATGATCTCGATTCCAAAAGAATGTGCGTATAGCTGGACTATATTCCCAAACTCGTTTCATTGGCAATTTCCTAGGCACACGATATGCTTTTGATGTTCTTGCTGTCATGCCCACCTTAATGCGAATAGAACAGCATCTTGCTCGTTTTTAAATTGAAATTCAGTAGTGAGATCTTTCCCCACCTGCCAGGACCAGAGGCCATCTTCCTCATCCTTCCACCAATCTTTACCGATGTTTTCATAGCACCACGCTTTAGCCTGGCTAGATTTTAGATGTCCTTCAACTATTATCCTAATCATGCCCATTTCAACAAGAATAAAGTAAGTTCTTCATCATCCAACACAATTTCAACTTCTTCCCAACGACCATCTGTATCAGTCTTTATTATAACACCATGGCTTTTGAAAAACTCTACAAGCTCTTGCCTGCTGTCAGGTCCACCAAGTCTAACCCTATAAAGTTCTTCACGCAGATTGCGATATATTATCTTCCACGCATCGCTCATTAATGCTAACTTCATGATGGAACGGCAATTGTCTTGCTTACTGGTCGTTCAACACGCAGCATATTACAATCTACGCAGTTACTATGCATATAGCCTGTGCCATTTGAGTCAAATGTCATTGGATTTAGTGTCTTCTTATCATGTGTCCAAGTGGTCCAACGATGCCA
>Ga0114978_10002108_pt1 | contig 16498 bp, 12 predicted proteins | sample S_140212_EF_Meta_FD_87027 | JGI IMG/M metagenome (GOLD analysis project Ga0114978, IMG submission 87027) | Freshwater microbial communities from Lake Simoncouche, Canada to study carbon cycling - S_140212_EF_MetaG | ecosystem: Environmental > Aquatic > Freshwater > Lake | place: Lake... | reverse complement strand
TTGCAACTCTGCGTCTGCGGCCTCCACTTAAACCGGAGCGACCAGAACGACCACTGCGACCGGAGCGGCCACTGCGACCAGATCCACCTCTGCGTCTTGCAACTCTGCGTCTGCGGCCTCCACTTAAACCGGAGCGACCGGAGCGTCCACTGCGGCCAGAGCCACCTCTGCGTCTGCGGCCACCGCTTAAGCCAGAGCGACCACCTTTTCTGGATCCTTTCTTGGCAACTCTGCGTCTGCGGCCACCACTTAAGCCACTGCGACCAGAGCGTCCACTGCGGCCAGAGCCACCTCTGCGTCTGCGGCCACCGCTTAAGCCACTGCGACCAGAGCGACCACCTTTTCTGGATCCCTTCTTGGCGACTCTGCGTCTGCGGCCACCGCTTAAGCCACTGCGGCCAGAGCGGCCACTGCGACCAGAACCTCCTCTTCTGGCAACTCTGCGTCTACGGCCACCGCTTAAGCCACTGCGGCCAGAGCGACCAGAGCGACCACTGCGACCAGAACCTCCTCTTCTGGCAACTCTGCGTCTGCGGCCACCGCTTAAGCCACTGCGGCCAGAGCGACCACTGCGACCAGAACCTCCTCTTCTGGCAACTCTGCGTCTGCGGCCACCACTTAATCCAGAACGACCAGAGCGGCCACTGCGACCAGAACCTCCTCTTCTGGCAACTCTGCGTCTGCGGCCACCACTTAATCCTGAGCGTCCACTCTTTCCTCCTTTTCTTGATGCTTTTTTGCTAGATCTTCTTTTGCCTCCAGTTAAACTCATATATATATAAATATAACAAAGATAATTATTTTATTAATTCTTATTTAAAAATAAATAATTAACTAAATTATTTTATGGAAAGAACAAATAGAAATTTTTCAACAGTTAAAACAAATTTAGATGATAAAAATAATTTATTCGTAAAAAATAATTTTATTGATACAAATAATTATGTAAAACAAAATGTACATACAAATAGTGTACATTCACAAAATTTACACACTCCTCAACAACAACAACAAAATGAAGATTATGTTACCAATGTACGTAGTAAATTATTAGATAATTCATCAACAAATTTAAACGATTATACAAGAAGAAAGATTATACCTATTACAAACAATAATGAAAAATTCAAAATAACTAGACTAAATATAGACTCTAGATATAGAGATCAACAACCAAAAAATATGTTAAATTCAACACAACATATTCTACCAGAAAATCCATTATTTTTTCAAGCAAATTCAAACTTTTTGACAATCTATGATCCAAATCATGGTTATAATTTTGACGATAAAATAATATTACAAAATCTAACAACTAATTTAAATACAGTAAGAGTAGTTTTTGAAAAAAATAGTTATTATGTAAAAGTTGAATATAATAATCACAATCTGAATCCTGCATATAATTATTTAATTATTATTAGTAATTTTATTGGAAATTTACATAATAATACAATGTTTGATAATATTCCAATAAATTATTTAAATAAGATTCAAACAATTTACTTTTCAAATGGTACAGATACTGCAAATGGTAATTATTTTTATATTAAAATAAATATTTTACCAATAAATAATAATGATACACTTGCTGATGCTAAATTATTCTCATTAAATGGTGTACCAATAAATAATATTAATTCAAATTATCCAATTAATATTAATCAATTACAATCTTCATTAACAATTAGTAATATTATTTCTAAAGATTATTATCAAGTCAGACTAAAAGTTGCTGCATCTATTGGTTTAACAGATAACACTAATTTACAGATATTACAAAATAATGTAGGATCTGGTGGAGTAGACATAATGATTAGTCAAATTGTTGATGTTATAGAAGGTTTTCCATATTCGAATAACTTTAAATATAATTTAGGAAAAAATTTTAAGCATGTTCATAAAATAAGATTATTATCATCTGAAATTCCTAGTACAGAAAAGATTATAAAAGCATATCCTCTTGAAAAACAAAATAATTTATTATATTGGCAAAATGCAGAAGATGGTGATACTATATATAAAATTAATATCACTCCAGGTAATTATAGTTCTACTGAATTGGCATTACAAATTCAAACTGCAATATTAAATGTTCCAAAAAATAATACTGCAAATAATTTAAATACTTCAAAAATTATATATTTAAATGATCATTTTGCAACAGTTGCAATTAACCAAAATACAAATACATTTGCAATTAGTTATTATACTACTGTAATCTTAACTAAAGGAATTGTAAAATCAACATATAGTTATGAAGATGGTTTTGTTCGTATTATCGTAACTTGTCCAAATCATAATTTAAATATTAATAATACTATTTTAATTCAAAATGCTGTTACTACTGAACAAATACCACAGACTGCATTAAATGGTCAATTTAGTGTCGAGGCTGTAATTGATAGAGATAATATACAGATTAAATTGGATAAATATAATTTAGATACAACTATTACTGCAAACGGTGGTGGAGATGCTACTAAATTACTTATACCTTTACAAACACGATTATTATTTAATTTACCGGGTACAGTTGGTAATATATTAGGATTTAGAAATGTTGGAGATTATAATGCAATTACGGTTTATTCGGAAGCCTTAACAAATGTTTCTGAATATGATCTAGATGCAAATTTAAATAGTATTGGTATTAACAATGCAGATATTGTTAGTAATACAATACTCGATTTTAATGGATACAGTTATATCTATTTGTGTGTAAATTATATATTTAAAGATTCAGTCGATATAAATGGAGTAAAAAATATTTTTGCAAAATTAAATCTATCAGGTGGCGCAAATTCAATAACATATAATGATTTTATTCAAATTGGTCAAGAATTTTTAGATCCAATTATATCGCTATCTGAAATTCAGTTTTCATTTTATACACCAGATGGACTATTATATGATTTTAATAATATTAATGTTTCATTTACGATTGAATTATTTGAGGAAATAAATTTTAAATCATAAATTTTTTTTAGAATATATTATAAGAAATGGCTAGTGTATTACAAATTCCATCTAAACAAAATGGAAGTTTAGGAGCTGCATTTTTAGCATCTGGAAGAGCAGCAAGTACTACAGTTACAGTACCTAAAGTCTTAACTATTGATACACTTACGGTTAATAGTATTATTCTATTAGATAGTTTATATACAAAAACTGATATCGATGTAGCAGCAACCAACAAATTACAAATATCAAAAGGTAGTATAGTTAATTCAATTGTATCTCAAAATCCTGCTAAAAAAGCAATTACATTTAATAATGTGTATTTTCAACCAGATCCAGTTATACCAGATGCTGTATCTATATATGGTAAAAGTGATTTAAATATTGGTACACTTACTAATAATTTAGGATTATATGGAAGTAATATTTCTATATCATCAAATATTATAAGTTTTATGAATCCATCAGATAGTTCAAATAGTGGTCAAATTCAATATGATCCAACTACAAATAAAATAAAATTTCTAAATGATGTTTTATTAACTGGTAATCTTGAAGTTAAAAATGCAGTTATATATGAAACAATTATCATTAATCAATCAAATATTTATATATCTGAAATTTTTGGTAATTTAACTGTAGATGGTGAATTATTTGCTAAAGGTAATTTGTTTATTACTAATGATTTAAAATGTAATAATTTAAATGTAACTAGTATTAGTGTATCTACAATAAATGGTAATCTAACTATTGGCGATAATCTAACAGTTAATAGTTCAATATATACTCCAAATATATTATTAAATAATCAAATTTTAACAACCAATTCTGCAAATGATTTAATTTATAATTCAAACATAATACTTACAATTAATAGTAGTAATATTATAAATATGTCAAATATTATTATTTATGATGCAACAAATTCCCAAGAAGTTTTATTAGAAGTTCGCGGAAATATACAATGTAATGCTGTTTTTTTAACTTCAAATATGAGTAAAAAGAAAAATATAAGAGAAATTACAGTAGATGAGATAAATCGTGTAAATGGTATAAATTCATATAATTATAATTTAAAATCAAATGATACTAATAATTTTGGATTTTTAGCACATGAAGTACAAAGTGTATATCCAATGTTATCTGACGGCGATTCAGTAAATTATATTGGTTTTATTCCGTTATTATTAGAAAAAATAAAAATAATGGAAGATAAAATAAATGAACTAGAAAAAAAAATAATGATCTGAATTGAGATTATCATCTCATAATAAGTTGATAGTTCTTTTGTAAATTATATTGTAATTCTATAAATTTTACATAATTAGTTAAAAATAATCTTAATTTTTTATTAAATAAATCAAAATATATGTTTAGATAATCATATATTTTAGTCATTTGTTCTCTAAATTCTGGTAAACGTGATTCTACTATACTTGTATCTAATTTACTAATATAAAATTCTAATATAGTTTGTAATGATGAAAATGATTTTGATTTCACTGTATTCTCATTATATTTTACATCCATTAAATTAATTAAAATTTGTTGTGCTAAATTTGGTATTTTATATGAATAATCAAAATCAAATACTGCATTTTTAAATGATGCTAGAACTGCAGAATCAATTGCTATTCTAGAAACGTTTGCTCCTGGAGCAGGAGCTGGTGGAAGAGCAGCAGGATTAGGATCTTGTATTACAACTCTTAACATATTACTTTCTAATAATAGTTTTTCTATCATTTGTACAAATACATTTGAAAAATGTAATGTTATTACATGTGCAATAGAATTTTCATATCTTTCAACATACTCATTATTTGATATATATTTAGTTTGTATAGAATGTCTATTTTGTAAAAATGTATATAATTCATCTTTAATATTGTTTATATTCTGAGATGCACGTAATGACCATCTATCTTGTTTTGAATAATTAAATAAATCAATATATCTAATTCCACGTCCAATTATTCTAACATTGCGTGTAATTATTCTAAAAATATCAGTACATACATTTTCTAAATTAAATATAACATATAAATCATTAAACATATTTTCTACTTTATTAGGTATTAAAGAGTATAATTCTTTATTATTTATTAATTTTGTTTTTAATTCACTTGAGAATATATTAGAAAATAATAGTTTATTTTCATCTGTACTATTATTTAATATTATATAGAAGTTAATATCGTTTGTTTTTATCTTAGTAGTTAATATTTCAATTGGTGTTTTATTCGAATTATTTGTACTTTTTTTCATACGATTAAATAATCCTACATTTAGACCATATATTCTTTCAAATAAATCTTTATTTTCAACATCAACTAGATAATGCAGTAAACTGTTTCCTTCAATATCTCTCATCATATAATTTATACCAGGCTGACCCAATAAGTTTTTTACTATTTCAACTCTATTTTTATAACATAAATTGGCTTCATCATCTGTAATATAATTATATTTATAAAACTTAGGAATCATGGCAGGTCCAATAGATTGATCTAGAAAAAATGCCTTATTTTGTCTATAATCTAAGCCCACTAATTTTTTAATATCTATATTAAAATGAGTATCAAATGATGTAAAGTATTGTCTAACTGATTGATTCGTTGCAATTGTTCGCAATATTTCTCTTGCACAATGTGTTTTATAATATTTAAATAATTCTGTTAGTAATTCATCTGTAATATTTTTAACTAATTCAACATATATTTTTTCTTCATCAATACCTATAGTGTTTAATTCATGTAATAAATCATTAATTTCAGGATCAATTGTAATTGGAGTACCTGCTGGAATCGGTGGTCGTGGTACCACCCTTCTTATAAGAGCTAATGTAGTATCTAATGTATATTTAATAATTATATTACGTAATAAAATAATTGGTTGATTACCAACTGTAACAATATTGATATCATCGTTTGATCTTTCAATATAACTTTGTGATTCATTTACTGATAGATTTAAATTATTTAAGGATTGATTATCTATTGCAACTTGATTATCAAGTATCTGACCAATGATAATTCTTTCAACACCTCTTAATATTTTAAAACTTTTATTTGGTAAAGATAGTCCTTGATATACCGAAGGAGGTATTCCACCTGTTAATGGAGGACTATATAAATCATCAATCGAAAAGATAATACCACCAACAGCTCTATTTATAATTACTTCTGGATTTGGTATTGCAGGTGCACCCATAGGAGGTATTCTAGGTAGATCAAAATATTTTATATGTTTTTTTTGTTTAATACTTTGTTCTATTTTTATATCAAAATATTTTGTATAATATTGTAAATTAGCAACCATACCTGTATAAGGTAAATTTGATGCAACTGTAAATTTTAAAAAATATTTTGATTCATTTATATCGTTAAATAATTTAATAATATTATCAAAGTTTGGTGTACATAGTTTTAATTTTAGATCTGATTCTCTATTTTTTATATTCATGCGTTTTTTATGATCATTAAATTTTTTACTTCTTAGTTTGTCATCACCTGTATTTACTTGTAATATAAGAGAAATTGAATCATAAGCTGGTATAGGATTTGGTAGACCTGCAATTGCCGCTGCTGGTATAGGTGGTAAAACTGCATTTGTATCAGTAATATTTAAATCCATAAATATTTTTAATAGTTTCTTATCTCCATCTCCATCAGAAAGATTACGATTTATAGTACTAGTTGAAACATTAATTAACTCTAATAATTTACATATTTTAATATAATTTAATAATATAAACTTATAGGAATTTCTTTCTGGAATTAGCACTCTAGCTGGTGTAAATCTATTAAAACTATTTAAATTAATATAATTTATTAATTCTTTGATTTTAAATAAATTAACTAAATCATTTTTGATTTTAGTAATTTTATTTTTAGTTATTTGATCTATTTCAAGTAATAAAATTTGATTCTCTAAAAGATTTATATTATTAATGAAATTTGGAATATCATCTAAATCGGTTGGTGGCATAACTTGTATTGGAGCTACTAAATTATTTAAAGGATTAATACTGATACGAAAATTATTTACTAAATTATTGGTAAAAATAAAAAATCTTGAATAGCGATAACCATTTGCAGGATTAATATATATTGATTTAGATACATATAATAGATGTAATTTAAAGTATTCAATATAGGCATCGTAATAATTATTTATTTCTTTTATTGTTGCAGTTAGATTATTAAAATTTTGATCATATAATTGATAGACTAATTGTTCATTTTGTTGAATCTTTTGTATTTCTTTATCATGAAATTCATCATTTATTTGTTGAAAGTCTTTAGTTAAATAATCCATATAATTTGGAAATAATTCTGATTTATCAATTCTATCTATTTCCTTTGTAATGTCTATAATCCGTGATTGTACTTTATCAGTTATTAATTTCTCTTTTTCTGTTGGATTAATATCAGGCAGTCCAATTATTGCAATTATTTCACTTTCAAATTCTTGTTTAACTTTATCATTATTATATCCATCTCTATAATCATCAAAAATAGTACAAAATATATTAAAAAATCTAGAATCAAATGTACTAATAATCTTATTATTAATTTTATTTCTTAATTCATCAATATCTTTTTTATCACCTGGTGCTAATTGTTGTGGTATAGCAAGATCTATACAAACTCCAACTGAAGATTTAATAGCTAAATGTAATGGCAATAATTTTGTACGTACTACTTCTGCATTAGAATTTGCACCATGTTTTAATAAAAAATCTACAATTTTTACACTAAAACTATTAATTGCTATATGTAAAGGTGTCAGTCCAAATTTATTATAACTATTTACGGGTGCTCCTCTATTAATAAAAAATTCTAATAATCTAAGTTTAGTATCCTCTGAAACTTGACTATTTGAGGCACCTACTAAAATATGAATAACAGTATTATTATCATTGTCAGTAAATGTTAATTTAATATCTGGTGTAATTAAATCAAATAATTTTAATGGACTTCCTGTTATATTTGCAAATATTTCATTTCTTTTTATTTCATCTATATTTGGATATAATGTTTTTTTTCCAACATCAGTTATATTCTTATTCGGGTAATTATCAAATTTTTTAATATATTTACTCATAATATCTATAATATAAAAAAAAACTATTAATAAAATATATGTCATACTTCAAACCCCTCAATTCGAATGAAAACAATCTTCATATTATTAGAGCATCTATTAATAGCACCGGTAGTATTGTAACTCCTTTGGCTAATCAATTACCTGCAACTTTCTCAACTACTTATTATCCAGGATCAGTAATAGGCTCTATTACTACGAATGCATCCGTAATTTTAAATTATCCGTCTATTTTTAATCCAATTGATATGCCAATTGTTCTAATTGAACAAAATTCTAATACATCTGGTACTGAACTTTTAGTAATCAAAAGTAAGACCAATACTTCTTGTACAATATTTAGTTCTACTATAACTTTACCATCATTTGATATTTTTATTATTGGAACTAAACCATCTGGGCCAGTATTTGCAGTTTCTAATAGAGGTTGGAAATATTCAACAAGTATATCAAATAGTGATATTATATATTCAGATATGTTAGTTGGAGTAAATATCGATGATCCAACATTTAATTTAACAGTTACTGGAAATATTGGTACTACGCCAAATTTAGTTAGAAGTTCAAATATTATAGGTTCAAATCTATTGAAATCGTATTTAAATATTATTGATTTAGACAATTCTGGTACAATATCTTTACCAGCATCTAATATAAGTGGACAACTTATAGAAATTGTAGTCGGTAATATAATATTAGCGAATCAAAATTTAACATTTAATATGCAATCAAATATATTTAATTCATCTAGTTCAAATATAATATTACAAAATAGTGGTGACTCAGTATCATTATGTAGTTATAATAATAAATGGTTGATGATAGATAAAAATATTAAACCACCTATAGTAAATAGAATTAATTATAATCAAATACCTACATCATCTTTTAGTTTTAATAGTATTGTAAATGGTTTATTAACTTTATTAACACTTGATAGTAATATTACTATAGATCTACCGGTAGCAACAAATTATAATGGTATTGTAATTGAATTAATCGTTGCAAATGTATCAGTGCCTTCATCTAGTGCTATATTATCATTAACTAATATAACAACTAACAGAACTAGTCCAATTACACTAAGTAATATTTCTGATAAAATTAAATTATTAGGAAATGGTACAACTTGGTTAATTATTTAATTAAAATATAATTAAATAAAAAAATGACTTAATTGATAAACTATATATTTTATAATCTATATATTTTATTAACACTCTTAAAATTTGCCATAATTTTGAGATCCTTTTACTTCATATCCTTTAAAATTCTTTTTTTGTAATGGGTCATATTTTCTGTCAGATCTAGAAGAGCATACATATGCTTCTAATGCTTGTTTATTATCAACAATTAATTTTGATCCATTTTCTTGTAAGAAAATACGATAAGATTGACTGTCGCTAATTCTATATTGTTTAGATAATTCTAAATCACCTACTTTGTGTGTACGATAATCAGTAAAAATTTTACCATCTGACATTAAGGCAGGGCAATTTGGGAATTTATTATTACTATAACTCATTTATATAAATAGTAAATATTTTTTTTTAAATTAATAATTTAATAAATAAATGAATGGATTTGTAAATCTTTTTTATATAAATCTTATATAAAATCTATACCTGTCCACCAGAACTTTGACGGTATGCTGCAGCATTTTGAGACATAATACCAGGTGTATGTCCAGCACTATCAAAATTGTTACTGATAATCTTTAGCCGACTACTAAATTCTTTAATAAGTGCTTCTTGTTCTTTTAAATTATCTAGAACTTTGACAATATGATTTACAAATGAATTTAGTAGATATACTTGTTTCATATCATTCATATTTTTCATAACTGTAAGATTTAGAAACTTTTCAACTAGTTTCTTATCAGGTCGTACAGTTTCTGTAGACGCTTGATGCGTAACATAGTAAAAGTTATTATCAGATTCAACCGGTACATACTCTCCATTTTCGAGTACCTCATAATTGCATACAATACCATTTACAATATCTGCACTAACTGATTCTAGATCTTTGTTATATTTAATAAAACAGTTATATCCCCGATTTCCAGCAAATTGAGCACAAGCAGTACCATCTGCATCACTACCAATTGCAACTGCAACTGGATTTGACCCACTTTCACGTGCAATATTACCAAGTGTTTCAAGAGCTTTGCGTGCAATAGTTTGGTCTTCAGTTGGTAGACCATCAGACATAAAGATTACAGATGCGTATACAGATGCGGATACAGATGATTCTGTTAGGAGCTTACTTACTGCAGGAACAAGTGGTGTAAAATAAGTACTTCCAGATGGTTCAGGTACATCATCAATTTTACACAGAGGTGAAGGTTCAGTATTAAATACCATAATGTCAACTTCAACGGTTGGATATGCGGCCATAATATTACGTATAAGCTTTTTTGCCATTACAATTTTTGTACATTCATTTTCTTCATTAATCATACTTGTCATAGAACCAGTGCCATCGAGTATTACAAGAAACTTCTTACCATCAACTACCCGCTTAGTCTTGGTACTAGTACCAAAGCTTAGAATATTCGGGTATGATGCAAAAGCAGGAAAAAGAACGGATTTTACGTTAGTTTGTGTCATTTATATATATATAATTTTTATTATAGATATAAGTTATGATGTCAATTTTTCAATTTTTATATGATTTCGGAAAATATAAAACATATAAACACATTTTATTATATATTATTAGAATTCCAAATAATCTTTATAATATGAGCTTACCACTAAAAATAAAAACATTAATAAATATAAAAGAATATCCTAAACTTGAAACCATTCAAAACAATAAAGATTTTGAAAATATTTTACAAACTATCTTTAGATTAGGTTATAATACATATTTTAATTCAATTTCAAATAATTTAGAATATTATACAGTTAAAGATGATATTGTAAATACTTTAAATGAGACTATTCAACCTTTAAATGATTTAACAAAAAGTTTATATGGATTAAATTCAAGTACTAAAAAAGGAGATATAACTGAAGCATTAATTGAAGATATTATTAAAATTCAAGTACCAGAGTATAATTATGATGTAAAAAGAGGTATTCCGCATCATGCAGATGGTGAATTAACTAGTCCAAGTGGTTTAAAAGCATTAGTTGAAATAAAAAATTATAATAGTACGGTACCAGAAGAAGAAGTTGAAAAATTTAAATACGATTTATCATATAGAAACATTACATATGGATTATTTATATCAATAAAATCTGGTATACAATATCAAAAACCATTTTCTTATGAAAAATTTGAGAAAGATGGAATAATATATCATATTGTTTATGTATCAAAAGTATTTGAAGAACAACATAAGATATATACAGGGATTCTTCTTCTTGAAAATATTTATAAATTTATTAAAAAAAATACATCAAACGGACTCGATAAAATTATTATTAAAAACCTTCAAAAGATTGAAAAAATTGTTCAAGAATTTATTAAAGTTAGAAATAAGTATTTAGAAATGGAAACAAATATTAAAAAAAGTTTAGACGACTATTATGGTATAATACGTGATGCGGAATATAGAATGAAAGATCAATTTAATGATATATGGGATTCTATAGTGGACGATGATAATAAATTGATTAAATATACAAAGAAAGAAGAAATTATAAAATCTGGAACTAAGAAAGTTCAGAATATTTTAGATAAAATATTATCTAAATTTAATGATGAATTTAAGTTTATTGTATCAGATGATAATCCAAATAATATCAATATTATATATAGAATGAAAAGTGTATGTACAATTATAATTTATAAAATTAAGATTATTGTACGATTTATGAATAATGATTTAACATTAAACGGAGTTGAAGATGATACTAAATTTTTAGATGCTTATTTAACACGATTAAGTATGAACTAGAAAAGTAAACTGGACAAGAAAAAGGTTTAATTATAAATTATAAATTTTATTTTTTATAGTTTCTACAATATAGATAGTTAGTATATATAGATGGAAACTGAAACAGAGAAATATACAATATCTCATTTAGGAATTATTCGTTTATTTGCAGTATGGGGACTACTTGAAGCATTTATACATTATACAACCAAAGATAATAAAGAGATGGAAGTTATAATCCATATTATTGTATTTGTTATAATAAATGTTATTGCTTATAGATATCCTAAAATTATTAAATATTTATAGATATAAAAATTTATATTTATAATTATATATACATATGCAAAGTTCCGATAGTTCAAAAATGTTAAGTTCAAATAATGCTAAAAATGAATTCTTAACTGCATGTGCTGCTTTAAAAAATGTTAATGGTGACCAGATTCCTGAATTACCATTTGGTGAATGGAACTTATATGAATTAGCAGATGATTGCACCAAAGTTTATAATAAATATGGTAAATTTAGGGTTATTGAAAAAAAGATTGATGCAGCATCTACTACTAAACCAACCTTAGTTGCTATGGCAGGTTATTCTTTAAAATCATTCTGTGGGTCTGCTCAAATTATAATGGATAATTTACACATGCTAGTACGTAAATACAAAGCAATCTATATTATATGCTATGAAACATTCGATGGATTCTCTGATAATGCTGCGAAGGAAAGAGATGTACAAAGAGGTAAACCAGTTGCTGAAAATCCTGCTTTAAGTAAACCAATTGATTCATTAGAATATCGCGAGTTTGTCTTTGGTGGTTCTAAAGGAGAAATTGAAATGTATACTGAGTTAGGTGCAATTGTAGATAAAGTAATTAGATGTTTAGGATTAACAAATGTTCATTTATTAGGTAAATCTGCTGGCGGTGGTACTGCTATGAATATTGTTTATACAAATCCAATTTATAAAAGACTATATTTAGCTGTACCAGCTCATCCTACTTATTGTAAATCATTAGAAAAATTAGGTGCTAGATTAAATGAAATGAAGATAATCATTGGATGGAATGAAAACGATGATCGTAATTTAGCAGGCGTACCATCTAATAAAAATATGGAATTATTTGAACCTATTCTTGCAGGCTTAAAAGCTAAATATCCTGGATTTCAATATGAACAACATAGATTTATTCCTGGTAATTTTCATGAAATTAATCCAGAATTACTTAGATTAATTGCTGCTGATAAATAGACTTAAAATTCATTATTATTTCATTAATATAAAAACAAATATAGTCATAAATGCATCGACTAAAGGATTATGTGCTCTAAATTTAGGCATTTTTTTATTAATTATTTCTATTAATTTATCATGATATTTTAACATATCTTGATCTTTTTTAATTTTATCTTCATATAGATGCAAGTATGAGTTATGTAATGATGCTGCATTTAGTCTTTCAAAAAATCTATTATAAATAGCTATATCGAATTTATTATTAACTGATCCATTTATTTTATAGTAATTAAAATCATTTCTTAAAGCTTCTAAATCAGTACCTTCTTTATGGACTAATAATCCACTCTTAAAATAATTATTCAACCTATTTAAATATTCCTTGGGATCTACTAGGCGTTTTAATACATTGGTGTCATTTTTATATAAATTAACTTGTTTCGTGAATAGAGTTTTATATTCATTAGGTAATCTATTATAAAAATAATTAAACATTGCTTTTTTTGCACGTTTATTAATTTGATCACCTGATGCATCTAAAAGAGCATTATTAGATGTTTTAATAGAATCCTTTAATATATTACGAATATTTTTATCGGGTATAAATTTAATTAATTTTTCTTTTGTTTTTAAATCATCTAAAGAAGGAATAATAGTAAACTGTTGTTGAATCTTTTCCATTTCTTTTTCTGTTTTTTCAGTTACATTTGAATATTCTACACCCATTAATCTCATATTATTAATTGGTAAAATAGGAAAATTAACATGTTCGACTAGAATAGGATCTTCTTTACCTTTTTCAAATACTAGAATGCCTAATTCTTGAATATGATGAATTTGTTGTTGTTTAGGTTGAAAATTCTGAAATTCAATATCTAAAAATATTAGATATTTTTGCGTATATAAATTATCTAATAACATATAATATATAAGATAAAATAAACTACAAGATAAACTACAAGATAAACTATCAAGATTGAATTTGAATTTCAGTATTATCTGACATACTTACATAATATTTATCATCTTCCTTAAAGATTACTCCCCATGCATGAATTTCTTCATTATCAATAATCTCAATGTTTTCAAGATAGATACCAGTTTCTTCAAGTACAGTATTATAAATTAGATCAAAATGTTTTTCAATATCGTCATTATAATCATCTTTAGATAATACATTTTTATAGAATATATTTTGAAATATTAAATCAACAACATAATTATCTTTTCCTTCTTGACCTATTTTATCTTCCTTATTAATTTCCATATTATTTAATTTTAATTCTAACATTCTTATAGAACCAAGTGTTTTAGGATCAAAAGGTTTATACATGATATGATTGTTTATAATTCTTAGAATTATAAATATACATACATTTTATTAATCAATTTTTATTCAACTATTTAGATACTAGAATTATAAAAATTATAAATATTTAATGCTAACTTTTTAACAGCTTCTATTATTAATTCATCTTCAAAATCTTTTTCTATATAACCATTAATAATTTTTATTTTTTCTTCTGGAATAGTTTCTTCATTATTAGCTAAACATGTACTTACTATATCAAATATCTTATCAAATATTTTCTTAAGAGCTGCATCTTTAGTTGTAGTTACCCATTTATTATTTTCTTTTACTTTACAGAATTTATTATTAAGATTATCTATTTTTATGGTTTGATTTTCAGGATGAACTTCATTTAGATATATTTCATTTGATAACTTTAAAAATATATTTTCTCCATAATGATTATTTATTAATTTCTTATAAAAATTATTAGATAAATATTCAATATTTTCATTTCCAAAACTATTAATTAATATGTTATTTGTTGTATTAGTTGTATTATTATTAATAATTGTAGCTGGTTTAACATCTGTCGTATTAGATAATAATTCTAATTTAACATGATCTGCAATATTTTTATTAGTTAAGATCTCTTTAATAGTTGATTTATTTAACTTAATATTGTGTTTTACTATTAATAATTCTATTTTGCTTTCAATAGATGTATTTAAATTCATAATTGTTTTAATATTATCATCTATTATATTAGTAGTATTTTCTGCCAAAATAATTGCATCAATTGTTTTACATTTATTATTGGTAGTATGTTTTTTTAAGTTTGCGTTTTGTGTAAAATATTTATTGCATTTAGTACATTTAAAATCAGTAACTTTATCACACTTATTTAATTTATTCATATGTTTTTCAAGAGTTTGACTAGTTTTAAATGATTGTTCACATAATTTACATTTATATTTATCCATTATTATGTGTTTGATAAATATATATATATATTTTTATCTATATATTAATCCAAAACAAAAATAAAGTAATCCAAAACAAAAATTTTTATGTTTTAGATTATTAATCTAAAATGATTATAACTATAAGTAGTTTATATATAGATTATTATATTTAAGATATAATTAGTATCTTTGTTTTAAATTAAAAATATAATCTAAAACAAAAAAGTAATCCAAAACAAAAAAAAGTAATCCAAAACAAAAAAAAGTAATCCAAAACAAAAGAAAAATATCCAAAACAAAAGAAATTTGCGTTTTGGATTATAAACTTTTAGATATTTAAATGATATTATTTTTGTTTTGGATATTAGTGTAGAGATATAATTGGTGTAATAGAAAATCTTTGTTTTAGATTGATAGAGAATTTTTGTCAGAAAAAAAAAGTTAAAAATCAAGAAATTTGAAAATCAGTTTTATATAAAAAAATTTTTTATTTTTTCAAAAATTTCCTCTCATCCAAAACAAAGGTTTTTTTGTTATACTAATTATATCATACTCTAATATCCAAAACAAAAGTTATATCATTTTAATATCAATAAATGTCATATCCAAAACGCAAATTTCTTTTGTTTTGGATTATTTTTTTTTGTTTTGGATCATTTTTTTTGTTTTGGATTACTTTTTTTTGTTTTGGATTACTTTTCTTATATCATATCATCTAACAATTTCTTCTGTTTTATAAATGAACCCCCTGTTTCTAATATAATATCTATTCCTTCTTTTTGTGCCCACTTATATATATATTGTAGTCCTTTTAATCCAATAAAACCATCACCAATAGTATCGTGACGATCAACATGGGATTCTACTGGTTTATTACTATCATTAAGATGTATAAGTTTTATATATTTAATACCAATTAATCTATCAAATTTTATAATAAAATTATCAAATCCTTCTGGAGTACGAATATCATATCCTGCAACAAAAATATGACAAGTATCAATACATATTTTTATTGTTTGTTTATCATATTCTGAAAAACTATTATATAT
>Ga0114978_10002103_pt1 | contig 16513 bp, 16 predicted proteins | sample S_140212_EF_Meta_FD_87027 | JGI IMG/M metagenome (GOLD analysis project Ga0114978, IMG submission 87027) | Freshwater microbial communities from Lake Simoncouche, Canada to study carbon cycling - S_140212_EF_MetaG | ecosystem: Environmental > Aquatic > Freshwater > Lake | place: Lake... | reverse complement strand
TCGTCTTCCAGTCCAGCCCCGCGCCGAGCTCGGCGGAGGCGGCCATCAGCGGGTCGAAGAGCCGGTGGACGAGTGCGGATGCGACGTCGAGCCCGCTGTCGAGATAGACGGCCCCGATCAGCGCCTCGACGGTGTCGGCGACGATCGAGGAGCGGTCACGACCCCCCGTCGCCTCCTCGCCACGTCCGAGCAGAAGGTGCTCACCAAGACCGAGCTCGCGTCCCACCAGGGCAAGCGCCTTGGAGTTGACCACCGCTGCACGCAGTTTTGCCAGCTGACCCTCCGGCAGATCCGGATGGTCTCGGTAGAGGGCAGAGGTGACCACCAGCCCCAAGACGGAGTCGCCAAGGAACTCCAGGCGCTCATTGGTGGGAAGCCCACCGTTCTCATACGCGAATGAGCGGTGCATCAGCGCGAGATCCAGCAAGGCAGGGTCGATGGCCACTCCGAGACGCCGCACGAGTGCGGCCTCAGGAGGACGGCTGGGCTGATGACGAACCGGCGCGTGGCCGGCACTGTCGGGGGCTCGCTCAGTCATGACTCCACCGTAATGCGAGCCGGCTCTGACGGTGCCCGGACATGACGCGACACCCGACCGTGGTGGCGATCGGGTGTCGCGGGAGATAGGACATCGAACCCATCACCGACATCACGCCCAGGGGTGTCGTCGTGAAGGGTCGAGGTGGTGCGCTCAGACGTCGATGACCTGGCGGCCGTTGTACTCGCCGTCCGCGTCGACACGGTGGGGCACCACAAACTCGATGCGCCCGTTGCGCATCACCTTGTTGATCTGGGGCAGCTTGGCCTTCCACTGCGAACGGCGGTGGCGGGTGTTACTGCGGGAGCTCTTCCGCTTGGGGACGGCCATTGCTCAGCCCTCTTCCTTGTCGTGGTCGGTCTGGCTGATCGGCTCCAGGGCACCGCCGAGGGCGGCCCACCTGGGGTCGATCACATCATGGAGGTGGTCTGGGTCCTCCTCGAGACGGAGCCCACATTGTGGGCACAGTCCCGGGCAGTCGTCCCGGCACACCGGTGCGAGCGGCAGATCGAGCACTACCGCATCGCGCAGCACAGGCTCGAGGTCGAAGAAATCCCCGACCATGCTGTGCTGTTCGTCGTCCTCATCGGCGTCGTTCTCAGGTGAGCCGCGTGAAGGTCGCCGACCGCGTGTGTCGGCATCCTCGTAGCGGAACAACTCCTGGAGGTCGACCTCCAACTCGTCGGAGATCTGATCCAGGCAGCGGCTGCACTCGCCCGTGAGCTGTACCAGTGCCGTTCCCGACACCAGTACCCCTTCGATCACCGACTCGAGCCGGATGTCCAGCTCGACCTCGGATCCCTCAGGGACGCCGATCGACATGATCCCGATCCCCGTCGGAGCAGGCACCGTGAGCGAGACCTCATGCATCGAGCCCGCGCGTCTTCCCAGTTCTCGGGTGTCGATCACGAGAGGGGATCGCGGGTCGAACGTGATGAGGGTCGCCTTCCAGGGCCGGACACGATGGATCACGGCCTCATGCAGGCCGACACGCCAGGGTACCTGAGTGCGGGGGTGGGACCCAAAACGGCCCCTCCCGTACCACCCGAGTTGTGCTCAGCCCGGAAGCGGTTCTTCGTCGAACGGCTCGCCGAGCTCCTCGAAGTCGTGACGGCCGCGGATGCGGTCGCGACCCTTCTGCACCGCCGAGATGGTCTTGTGGAGCACCACCTCGAAGTTCGCCAGCTTGGCGTCGACGTAGTCGTCGATCTCATGTCGCATCCTCGCGGACTCCGCGTGGGAGGCCTCGCTGACGGCGTCGGCCTCGGACAGGGCTCCCAGATAGATCTCGTGCTCACTCACGAGCTCACGTGCCTGCTCGTGGGCGCGCCCGATGATCTCGGCCGCCTCGACACGGGCCGCATCAACGATGTCATTGCGGTCGGCGAGGATGTCGTCGGCCTCGGCCAGAGCGCCCGGCAGAAGTGACCGCACTTCGTCGAGCTGGTCGAGCAGGTCTGAGCGATTCACCAGGCACGAGGCCGACATCGGCATCGCGCGAGCATTCTCGACCAGGGTCGAGATGTCGTCGAGCTTGTCGTGGACGTCCATATCGGGCCTCCGTTCCGTCGCGGTGACGCAGTGGCGCTTAAGAGCCGTTCTGCTGGTCGTGCAGGCGTTCGTGCAGTCGGGCGAGCACGAGATCCGGGACGAGCCCGGTGACGTCGCCACCATAGGTGGCGACCTCCTTGACCAGACTGGAGGAGAGATAACTGTAGAGGGGGTTGGTACTCACGAACAGCGTCTCGACTCGGGCGAGGCGGTGGTTCATTTGCGCCATCTGCAGCTCGTAGTCGAAGTCGCTGACCGCCCGCAACCCCTTGACGATGGCGGGGATGCCGTTGTCGCGGCAGTAGTCGACCAGGAGACCGTGGAAGGCATCAACGACGATGTTCGGATACGGGGCCACGACCTGACGCAGCATGTCGATGCGCTCATCGACGGTGAACATGCTGCTCTTGGTCTTGTTGATCAACACACCCACGACGACCTGGTCGAAGATCTCCGAGGCGCGAATGAACACGTCGAGGTGCCCATTGGTGACGGGGTCGAAGGACCCCGGGCAGACAGCCTTACGCACTGTGGGCTCCTCGCGGTGCAAGGTCGGGGCGAGATCCGGTCACGGGGTGCGACCGTACCAAATGGCCGAGCGCACCACGGTCTCCCCATAGGTCCGGTCGCGATCGGGGTCGAATCCGTCGGGCCATGTGACCCCGTCGCGACGGCGGGACCTCTCGATCAACACGAGCGCCCCCTCCGCGAGCCAGCCGTGCTCCCCCAGGCCGGCGAGCACCTCTTCGAGCACCGCACTCTCAAGCTCGTAGGGAGGGTCCGCGAAGACCAGATCGTAGGGCCCGCTCGCCGACGGGGACGGCGCGGTGGAGGCCATGCGGGTCACGTCATCGTCGACCACAACCCCACCCGGGAGGCCCACGGCCGCGATATTCGCGCGCAAGACCTCGAGCGCCCCTCGATCACGCTCGACGAACAGGGCCCGCGCGGCACCCCGCGACAGGGACTCGAGTCCCACCGCACCCGATCCGGCGTAGAGGTCGGCGACGCGGAGTCCGCCGAACGTGCCCAGACGTGACTCCACCGCACTGAACACCGACTCACGGACCCGGTCGGCCGTGGGGCGAGTACCGGACCGGGGCACCGACAATCGGCGGCCACGGGCCGACCCAGAGATGATCCGCATCACCAGCCGCCCTGTCGGGCATAGCGGATGACGCCTTGTGCACGAGGGGATCTCACGATTTCTCCAGGTAGTCGGCGCGATCCTCGTCGAGCAGCGCCGCCACTGCTCGGGCCAGAGTGGGGAGGCTTGACAGCAGGGGGTCACGGGCCACGAGCTCCGTCGCCTCGGCGCGGGCCGCCGCGATGACATCCTCGTCGCGCAGCACCGCGAGCATGCGCAGCGAGGAGCGTCGACCCGACTGCGAGGCACCAAGCACATCGCCCTCACGGCGCTGTTCGAGATCGAGCCGCGAGAGCTCGACGCCGTCGACAGTGCTCGCCACCGCATCGAGTCGTTCGCGCGCAGGGGTTCCCGGGGGCATCTCACTGACGAGAAGGCAGAGGCCGGGGTGCTGGCCGCGTCCGATCCGCCCACGGAGCTGGTGAAGCTGGGAGACGCCGAACCGATCGGCATCCATCACGACCATCACGGTGGCGTTCGGGACGTCGACGCCGACCTCCACCACGGTTGTGGCGATGAGGACGTCGATGCCGTCGGGCGCGGACGGGCCGTCGGTGAACCGCCTCATCACTTCGTCCTTGTCATCGGAGGACATCCGGCCATGAAGAACCCCGACGCGCACTGCGGAGAGCGGCCCGGCCATCAGTTCGGGCGCGATATCCAGAACGGCAATCGGAGGGCGGCGGTCCGGCGATGAGTCCACGGCCGGGGCCACGAGGTCCTCATCGTCGGCGACCCCCGGCGTCACATCGTCGCCGATGCGCGGACACACGACAAAGGCTTGACGGCCCTGAGACACCTCCTCGGCTATGCGCTCCCATGCCCTCTCGAGGAGCGCCGGGCGTTCGAGGGACGGCACGACATGGGAGGTGATCGCTGCCCGGCCCCGCGGAAGCTCGGTGAGAGTGGACACCTCGAGATCCCCGAACACGGTCATCGCGACAGTTCTGGGGATCGGGGTCGCCGTCATGACCAGGACATGGGGGCGCTGGTCATCACGCACCTTCGCCGCGAGCGCCGCCCGCTGCTCGACCCCGAACCGGTGCTGCTCGTCGACCACGACAAGGCCAAGGTCGAAGAACTGCACTCGGTCCTCGAGCAGTGCGTGAGTTCCGACGACGATGCCGCAGTCTCCGACGCCGATGTCCAGGAGCACCTCGCGACGACGGCCCGCCGTCAGCGATCCGGTGACGAGCGCCACCCGGGTCCCGATGTCAGAGCCACCGAGGAGCCCGCGTTCGGCGAGCGGGCCCAGCATCGCCGTGATCGACCGGTGGTGCTGCTGGGCGAGGACCTCGGTGGGTGCGAGCAGGACGGCTTGGCCGCCGTCATCGACCACCGTGAGCATGGCGCGCAGAGCGACGACCGTCTTGCCCGAGCCGACCTCGCCCTGCAGGAGCCGGTGCATAGGGTGCGTGCGCGCCATGTCCTCGGCGATCGATCGGCCCACCTCGAGCTGTCCGGCGGTGAGCTCGAAGGGCAGCCTCGTCTCGAAGTTCTCGAGGAGCCCGCCCGCCCGTGGAACACGCGGAGTGGCCGGCAGCGCCGACGCCGCGGCTCGACGCTGGGCAAGAACGGTCTGCAGCACGAATGCCTCATCCCAGCGCAACCGCTCACGTGCGCCGTCGACATCGGCCCGCGACTCCGGGCGATGGATGGCCAACAGCGCGCCTCGCAGGCCGGGCAGGCCGAATCGGATCCGGGTGGTGTCGGGGATGGGGTCCTCGAGGTCGTCGGGCATCTGGTCAAGGACGATCGCCATCGCGCTCGCGATCTTCCAGGAGGCCATCTGAGCCGTCGCCGGATAGACCGGGATCAAGGCGCCCGCGAAGGCGAGCACGGTGTCCACATCCGATCCGCCAGACTCCGCGGAACCGCTCTGGGAGAGCGGATCGCGGAGGTCAGCGAGCTCGGTCCCAGTCACATCGTCGGCACTGTCCGGGAGCAGCACGTAGTCCGGGTGTGTCAGTTGGCGCCGACCGTTGAACGAGCCAACCTTTCCCGAGAACAGTCCGAGCCGACCTTCGCGAAGATCCTTGGCACGCCAGGACTGCTTGAAGTATGTGAGGGTCAAGGTGCCCTTGCCGTCCGTGACGACGACCTCGAGGCGGTCAGCCCGGCGACCGCTCTTGCGATCGACGTAGGACTTGATGTCGACCTTCTGCACGCGCGCCATCACGGTGACGTGCTCGTCGATCTCGAGCGAGGCGAGGTCGGTGAGCTGACCACGCTCGGCATAGCGCCGCGGATAGTGGCGCAGCAGATCCTCGATCGTGCGGAGTCCGAGGCCCGAGGCAAGTGCGGTGGCCGTGCGGGCACCGAGCACCGAGGTGAGCGAGTCGGTCAGCCGAAACTGGGCCACGGCCTCACTCCACCCCGAGGATCAGCGGCCACAACGGCTGACCACCGTCGTGCACCACGATCTCGACACCCGGGTGGGCTCGACGAACCCGCCGCGCGATCGTCGAGCCGACAGCGACATCGGCATCAGCGCCCCTCACGAGCGTGACCAACTCGCCCCCCGAGGACAACAGCCGACCAAGGACTCGTACTGCGACCTCTTCGACACTCTCGCCGATCTCAACGATGTCGCCGGCCACGATCCCGAGGACATCGCCCACCTGACATGCGCCCGCGGTGGTCATGGCCTCGCGCGATGCGATCGAGACACCGCCGTAGTGCGTGGCCCCCGCTGCGCGGGTCATTGCCACGACGTCGTCGTCAAATCGTGCGGTGGCATCGTGGACCGCCATGGCAGCGAGGGATTGGACGATGGAGCGGGTCGGCACCACTGAGATGCGGATGCCGTCGGCGCGGGCCTTCTCAGCCGCAGCCTCGGCCACCGGGCGAATGTCGGAATCACTCGGCAACACCACGATCTCTGGCCTGCCCGCGCGGTGAATGGCCTCGAGGATCTCGGCGGTCGACGGCGCGATCTTGGCAGTGGCGCGCACGACCGTGGCGCCAGATGCGTCCAGCAAGGCAGCCGTGCCCGCGCCGTGCGCGACAGCGACGACTGCGCGACCGAGTATCCGGGACGATGATCGCCGGTCAGCCGCGTCCTGTCGCAGATCGGTGACGCGAATGCGATACGGACGTCCGGCGGTCATGCCCGCCTCGATCGCTGCGCCGACGTCATCGGTGTGCACGTGGATGTTCCAGAGCCCGGAGCCACCCACGACCACGACCGAGTCGCCGCGCTCGGCCAGTGAGACGCGCAGCCCGGCCGCATCCTCGTCGCCCGCGTCGAGGAGGTACATCACCTCGTACGCGCCGCCGCCCTCGTCGAGCTCGTGAACATCCCACGGAACCGGGAGGGAGGCGGGCCCGGGATCGCGGCGCACCCCCGTGACCGCCTCGACGAGAGCCTCGAGAACAACGACGAGGCCACGTCCGCCCGCGTCGACGACCCCTGCCCTGGCCAGGACCTCAAGTTGCAAGGGGGTGTGAGCCAACGCCACGGCGGCGGCGTCGGCGATGGTGGTGACCTGCTGCGTGAGGGTCGAGCCCGCGGGGAGCGACGCAGCAGCATCCGAGGCAGCGCGCGCCACCGACAGAATGGTGCCTTCGGCCGGATCGGCTACCGCGGCGTAGGCGCAGTCAGCGGCTCGTGCCAATGCCGCAGTGAGCAACGCCTCGCGTTCTGCCGCAGTCGCCGACGGGTCGAGGGCCCCGAACGTCTCAGAGAACCCCCTCATGAGCTCACTCATGATGATGCCGGAGTTGCCGCGCGCCCCGAGCAGCAATCCATGTGCGGCACTGGCGAGCATCACCTGCAATCCCCCGGAGTCGCCGGAGTCACGCAGGGTTCCCAGCGCCGCCTCAAAGGTGAGGAACAGGTTGGTGCCGGTATCGCCATCGGGAACGGGGAAGACATTGAGGGCGTCGATCTCCTCGCGATGCCTGCCCAAGCCCTCGAACGCGAGTTCCACCCAGCGGTGGACGCCGTCCGCGTCGAGTCGCTCCAGCACGATCGCAGGCTCCTCAGATCGGGACGGATGACGGTCGGGTGCGGCCTCGCGGGCGAGCGAGAGCGCAGCGCAGCACGCGGACGACCACGAGCGTAGTGTCCTGCCCTGAGGCACGGTCGGACGACCGGTTTGGGAGTCCGGGCGCCAGCCCTGTACCCTGCTCACGTCGCCCGGCTGTCCGGGCAGTCCCGCCTACCTGCGCGGGCGACTCCACCCGATCTCGATGTGAGGACTACGACTGTGGCTGCCAACTGCGACGTCTGCGGCAAGGGCCCCGGTTTCGGCCACTCGATCTCGCACTCGCACCGACGCACCAAGCGTCGCTGGAACCCGAACATCCAGACCGTGCGCGCGCTCGTGGGCAAGACCCCCAAGAAGCTCAACGTCTGCACCTCCTGCATCAAGGCGGGCAAGGTCGCTCGCGTCTGACGCGCCCCGATCTCCGAGAGGGCCGCACCCCCAGGGTGTGGCCCTCTCGCATGTCCCGGTCGCCCTGGACCAGACTGGACCGGTGAACCCCGTGAACCCCGTGAACCCCGTGAACGACATCGAGATCGGCCCGAAGGGCATTCGACTAGGCCAGTTCCTCAAGTTCGCCGGAGCAGTCGACACCGGCGGCGAGACGAAGGCACTGCTGGAATCAGGCGACGTCACGGTGAACGGTGTGATCGAGCCCCGACGAGGTGCCCAACTGCAACCCGGTGATCTCGTCACCGTCCGCGCGCTGTCCTACCGCATCACCTAGGCACCCTCCTACCCTCCTCGACTAGAAGGGTGGTGGGTCTGGTGGTTGTTCGGGTGGAGGGGGTTCGTTCGGTTGGTCTGGTGGTGGCTCTGTTGGTTGGTGGTCTCCCAGCGTGGTGTGGTGGCCGGGGAGGTAGGGGCGGGGTCCGATGTGGACGCGTTGGCCCCAGTGGGATTGCCAGGTATGGGAGCCATCAGGGTGGGTGTCCTGGATTTGGGCGTAGCCCGCGGTCTTGAGTTGGTGACAGGTCGTGCACCTGCCATGGGTGTTGGTGGTGTTCGAGGGGCCCGCGGGGAACGCGGTCGCGTGATCGAGTTGGAGCCGTGAGGGGGCCCGGGTGGTGCACCCCGGGGTGGTGCAACCCCCATCACGGGCCAACACATAGGTGCGCAAAGGTTGGGGCAGATAGACCAGGTGGCCGTAGTCCAGGAGATGACCGGTGACCGGGTCAGTGACCATCCGACGGAACGCATTCGCATAACCAGCGATCTCACGACCCACCTGCGCGGGAACCGCCATCCCATCAAGCAAACACGGGTTCTGCACTTCCCCCCGCAACGTCGGGAGATCAATGACGACCTGAACCTGCACCTGGACGGCCTCACGTTCCCAGATGATCTCCCCGGACTCAGTGACCACCCCAAGGATCCGCGCCGCGAGAGCATCCGCCCGACACGCATCCGCGGTGGCCTCACCCACGCCCTCAGACTCGCCCTGCGCCTGGTTGACCATGCCAGTAGCGGCGGTGGCGGTGACGGTGTCGGCGGCGGTGCCGGCGGTGTCGGTGGTGTCAGCGGTGTCGGTGTGGGCGTCGGGGGCGACCTGGGCGTTGGTGGTGGTGCGGCGGGTTTGGTGGAGGCGTCGCCCATCGGCGCGGACACATTCTCCGATCGCGTTGATCGTGGCCCAGTCATGGACCAGACCAAGGAAACCCATGCCATCTCCGAGTTCGCGGACACTGACCCGGCGCTCCGCGATCGCCCGGCGGGCCCGCCCCGATGCGTCCGGGTCGAACCGGGCCACCAGGGCGGTGATTTCTTTCGCGAACTGCCCCGGCGTCATCCTCGACGCCTTGGGGAGCGCAACCTTCGCCAAGGCCGCCAGCGCGACCGGGTCGGTGATCAACCTGGTGCCCTCGACCAGGATCGTGCAATGAGCCCCCGTGATCTCCCCCGCCCGCAACGCCGCCTTGAACCCGGGGAAGGTCGTGGCCAACGCCCGCGCGATCTCGATCTGCTTGCCCGCCGAATACCGCGAGACCCGGGCCGCGACCGAGAGCTCCTGCTCAAGGTGAACCTCGGGCAGATACGCCCCCAACGATGCCGGGCCCGCGAACGCCACCACCGCATCAGCACGTAACGCCGCAACAAACCCCACCACCCGGTCCACCGCACGCAGGAACCCGATCCGATCCCCCGGATCACACAACGCCCCCGCATCGATCGAGGCCAACACCGCCACATCACACGGATGCGCCGGACCAACCAGACCCGCGATCACCTGCGCATCACTCAACACCCCCCACCGAGCAGAGGCCTCCTCCCACAACGGGCACCACGACTCCGGTCCACCCCACGAATCCGGCCCACCCCACGACTCCGGCCCACCCCAGGGCGCCGGCTCACCCCACGGATCCACCTCCACCCACGACCCATCAGGTAACTGCGGCACCCCCGCTGATCCCGGCACCCCCGTTGATCCCGGCACCCCCCACGACAGCCCGCCGTCGGGGTCGGGGTGGCTGGACATACACCCAGAGTAGAACACATGTGCGATTCACGTCAAGACCCCCACCCACCGAATTCGCTTGCAGCACAACCGAATCCGAGCACCGGACACCCGTCGGAGCCGCACACACGACATCACCCCCCTCGTGGGCACACCGTGCCACCTGCCACTCCCCAGATCGCCGCCGCTGGGCCGCCCAGAAACACGCAGGAGCCGTCAGGAGCAGCCCTAGGCAAGGCGCCACGGGAAAATCCACGTCGCAGTGACAGCTCATCAAGGTGTGCAACCGCAACGTCTCGAGCAGCCTTGGCCCAATCCCGATCAGACCGCAGTGTCCGGGGTGATCAACGCATAGATCCACAACGCGACGCCGTAGAGCGCGATGAGCGCAAGCAGCGCCCCGACGAACACGAACCACATCCGACCCGGCCACCGTCCTCGAATCCTGACCACGAGGGCCGCGCCGAGACTCGCCGCGCCAATGACGAACAAGACAACGCCCACCGCCCGGCTCGCTCCACTGACATACAGCAGCACCGCAATCGTCACTAGCGATGCCCCCGCCACGACCAACCACATGAGCCGTAAGGGCCAACTGCCACGACCTCCGCGGTGATCAGCCCCCAACTCAGCCATTTCGCCTACCTCCGGAGACGTCAGACCCAGCTGGGGTCGACCAGCGCCTCGAGCGCGATGAGCTGGGCGAGGGTGGTGGGGCGGGCGGGCACGGGACCCTGTGCCGGTGGGGGCGAAGAGGTCGAGGACGAACCCGATGTCGTCGGGACCGGGACGGGAACCAGCCGCTTGCGGGTCCGCTCCTGACTGAGGAGCTCGACCATGGAGCTCTCGACCGAGGCATAGGCCGACTGCCCCGCGAGGTTCGCGAGCTCGGTGGGGTCGAGCGTCATGTTGTACAGCTCGAACTCGTCGGCCGGCGGCAGCACCGTGACCGGTGTCGCTGTGTGGAGCTTCACGACCGTGGTCGCCACACTCTCCCCCGGCCGAATACTCGATCCCGACTGGGTGGTGGTGACATCCATCGTGCCGGGGGTCGACCAGAACTGGTCGTTGTCGAAGTACCGCGAGTACTTCCACTGCTCCATCGACCCGCTCGTGCCCGTGGGCAGGCGGGCGATCACGGTCTCGATGTGGTTCGGCTGCGACACGGCCTCGTAGTGCTGAGTCAACATGGTGGTCTGGTTCGCCCCCTTCGTCGGCTCGTCCTCGGTCATGAAGTAGACCGAGCCGGTGATCGACGACAGTGACTTCTCGCCGAGGAGAGCCCCGGACAGGTCTCGGCCAACGAGCGGTTGCACCTGGTCATGCGTCTTGGCCAGCCGCCGCTGAAGGTCGGCGACATTGACGCCGGCAAGCCCCAGCATCGTGGGAAGGACATCTGCGTGACTGGTGAGGGCGGATGAGGTAACGGCATGTGGGAACAGAACCGGGTTGTGCACGACCCACGGCACGCGCAGCACCTCGTCGTAGGTCTGGTGCCACTTCTGGTAAAGGCCACCGTGACTGCCGAGCAGCTCGCCATGGTCGGACACGTACATGACGACGGTGTTGCTCCACTGCCCGCGGTCGGCCATGAGAGTGGAGAGCACCTCGTTGACGTTACCGTCGACGATCTGCTGCAGGGCGTAGTAGAGATGGGCGTACTGCTCAAGGTCGACCATCGGCTGGAACGCCTTGGAATACGTGCCGCGATAGCTGGCCTGAGCCGAGGGCTTGGTGCTCAGGTCCTCGTTCTTGAGGTCGTTCCACATCGACTCCATGAACAACTGCACCGGCACCCCAGCCGCGGCGATCTGCTGCCGCAGCCAGTAGTTGCCACTCAACAGGCTGAAGGCTCCCCAGAGGGTGATGTCGTGCGGGTTGACGAACGAGGTGACCAGGAGCCACGGCTTGCGCGATGTCCGCAGTCGGGTCAGTGAGTCGACGCTGAGGCGCGCATATGTCTCGTCGCGGCCGAGTCCTCCGGGGCCAGAGGATCCGCTGTTCAACGGGCTCGAGCCGTGCGGTTCCGGTCCCACCCATCCGTCGAATCCGAACGCGTCGAGCTGCCTTGCGTCCTCGTAGAAGCGTTCGAGCTCGTCGTCCGGCGTGCCGTTGCTGTCATACGTGGGGATGGCCGAGTTGGTTCCGGGCATGAACAGGTCGGCCTCGCTGACGTGCCACTTACCGCGGTACACGGTCTCGTAGCCCGCAGCGCGGAAGTAGTTGCCCATAGTCGGCACCGTGTGTGGGTGAAGCCAGTAGACGTCGCTCTCAAGGGCGCTCTTCGCCGCTCCGGTGGTCTGACTCACCCCGTGGAGCGAGGGGTACTGCCCGGTCCAGAACGAGGCGCGACTCGGGGCGCAGGCCGCGGACATGATCTGGTGATTGGTGAACTCGATGCCATGGCTCTTGAGCGCGTTCTGTCCCGGCAGAGCGGTCGCGCGCCAGGCTGTGAGCTCGGCCGACTCATAGGACACTGCCTGTCGCTGCTCGTCGATCATGATGACGAGAAAGTTCGGTCGCTTGGAGAGCCGGCCTCGCTTCGTGAACGGCGCCAATGGTGCGGGGTCGGCCTGAGCCGTGGGTGCTAGTCCCAGCCCGAGAACTCCGGCTCCCGCGGATGCGGCGGCGATACCGGCCAGCAGCTGTCGGCGCGACATTCCGCCGTAGGTGGGTGACGCCTCGATGGGGGCCGCGTTGCTGCCGGGGATGCTCGTCTTTGACATGAATTGAGTGTAAGTCTCACGCGGACTTTCCCTTGGCCACCGCGTCCGGGCCAGCGATCGTGCGGGCACGTTCGACCAGGATCGTGCAATGGGCCCGGTTCTCTATCACACGCGCCACGGTCCTTGCCCACGCGAGGGTTGGCCTCGTGCCCAGTCAGTCACGGGGATGATTGCAGGCCCAGCCAGCGAGGAACGGGCGCTGCCCCGCGACACATGCCCTGCGATCTCGTGGGGCAACCGGGACACCGACGCGTGATAGTCCTGAGCACTGGTCGGCCACTGCACAGCCGAGACGCCAAGTGGAGGCGCCGAGGACGTAGCCGACGAGAACTAGTGGCCGAAGTGGTCGTGCCCGCCCGACCCCTCGTGTCGGCTGCCATCGACGAGAACTTCCGGCTCGCCGCTCAGGATCTGCCCCACGATCGTGAAGCCTTCTGGCAGAGTCACTTCGGCGGGGAAGGTGGCGAGCAACGCATGGTCGTCACCTCCGGTGAGCACCCACGCGAGCGGGTCCATGTTGAACGCCGCAGCCGCGTCAATGATCGGCTGGTCGGGCAGGAGACGAACGCTCTCGAGCGCCACCACGACCCCGGAGGCCTGCGCGATGTGCCTCGCATCTGCGACGAGTCCATCCGACACATCAATCATCGACGTGGCCCCCGCCAGAGACGCCGCCCGACCGGCCGCATACGGCGGATGCGGGACACGATGAGCATCGACGACCGCACGAGGTGATCGGAATCCACGACCAAGGACCATCAAGCCGGCGGCCGCCCACCCCAGCCTCCCCGCCACCGCGACCACATCACCCGGACGTGCACCGGCACGGGTCACGGGATCGCGGCCCTCAAGATCTCCCAGCGCAGTCACCGCGATGACGACGAGATCACTGCCGACCACATCTCCCCCCACCACCGTGGCGCCGACGAGGGCACACTCCTGGGCGAGCCCGTCCGCCAGATCCGTGGCCCAGGCGGCGGGCAGATCCGCCGGGATGGCGAGCCCCACCAGCAGTGCCGTGGGGCGGGCTCCCATGGCGACAATGTCCGCAAGGTTCTGCGCCGCTGCCTTGCGCCCGATGTCCACGGCCGAGGACCAGTCGCGACGGAAGTGGCGTCCCTCGACGAGAAGATCCATCGAGGCAGCGACCCGGGAGTCCGGCGCCGCCACCACCGCGGCGTCGTCGCCGGGCCCGAGAAGGACATCGGGGGTCGACGGGAACCGACCGACGACAGCGGCCACAAGGCCGAACTCCCCGAGCGCACCTACCGAGCCGGGATTGGTCATCTTCGCCTCATGTGATCCGTGGTCGGGGTGGTCGCGTCAGGACAGTCTGCCCGGATGCCGTGGTCGGGCCCCACGGCCCAGGGCAGTAGTCTCTCGTTGTCGCGCAAGACCTCGCACCAGTGCGTACCCCCAGCGCCGACGAGCCCCAATTCATCGCACCACCAAGCTCCCAGGGGGACGACCGTGGCTGTCCAGGCCTACATCCTCATCCAGACCGAGGTCGGCAAAGCCGCCAGCGTCGCCGCCGAGATCGTGCAGATCGAGGGCGTGCTACTCGCCGAGGATGTCACCGGTCCCTACGACGTCATCGTGCGCGCCGAGTCCGACAGCGTCGACGGCCTCGGCCGGCTCGTCCTGGCCCGGATCCAGGCCGTCGCGGGTATCACGCGCACCCTGACGTGCCCCGTCGTCCATCTCTGAGGCCCCCATGCGCGCACGAATGATCCCACGCACGTCCCGAGCGACCCCGTGGCGCGGTGCCTGGCCCCTGGCTTCCCTTGCCGCAGGGAGTGTGGCCTGTGCGGCGTTGGTGACGGGATGCTCGTCCGGGCTGTCGGTGCCGATTCCCCAACCCGAGCCCACGGGTGTCGCGGCCTACACGTGCGCGGCTCTGTTGGGGCGCTTGCCCGACGAGGTGCTGCACCACAACACCACACCTACGAATCCGCTCAGTTCGTTCACCAGCGCCTGGGGTGACCCTGCAATAGTCCTGCGATGCGGTGTGTCCACGCCGCAGGCACTCAAGCCGACCTCAGAGTTGATCACGGTCGACGGCATCGACTGGCTCCCCGAGAAACTCACGCACGGCTACAGGTTCACCACCGTCGGTCGCGTACTCAACGTCGAGGTGAGCGTGCCGGACAAGGACGCACCCGAGTCCGGCGCCCTCGTCGACCTCTCCCCCGCCGTCACACTGACGGTTCCGGCCACCACCACGCCATCGCCGAGCCCCTCGCCCTGAGCGTCGCCCATGCGACTCGGTGAAGTCGGACCGAGATCAGCGGATGAGCCAGCGCGCCTGACGTCCCCTGCGCACGGGTCTGAGTCCCGCCGGGGTCCTGCGCCACCCCGGCGACACTGTGGGCGGCTTCTCGATGGTCTCGGGTGTGGCGCTCGCGGCCATCCCGGCGCCGACCTCTGAGTTGGTGGTCCCGACCTGCAACGGCGTGGGCACAGCCTCGTCGCGGCGTGAGTCAGGCAATGACGACGCGACCTCGCCGGTCGAGGTCCTGCGTGTGCGGTCGAGCGGAATCACAACGGCCCCCCTGGCGTCCACGATGGCATCGCAGATTCCAGGGTGCACCAGCACATGTCAGCTGCGCGACCTCATCGAACAAGTCACGCGACATAAGCTGACATTCGGTGCGCGGTCGACCGGTCAGCGGTCACCTGGGAGCCCGAAACGCGCGCCAATGCGCTCAGCGCAGGCCCGAGCCGTGTCTGACCGCGTCGGCTACCAGGCGGTCGACGAGGGTCGGGTAGTCCAGTCCGCTCTCGGCCCAGACCCGCGGGAACATCGAGATCGAGGTGAAGCCGGGCATCGTGTTGACCTCGTTGACGAGGATGCGTCCATCCGTGGTGAGGAAGAAGTCGCACCGGGCCAGGCCCTCACAGCCCAGGGCGTCGAAAGCCAGCAGCGAGAGCTCGCGGACGCGTTCGGCGAGGTCGTCGGGCAGGTCCGCTGGCACGACGAGCTCGGCGGCGTCCTCGAGGTACTTGGCCACGAAGTCGTAGAACTCGTGGCCCTCGCGCAGGACGATCTCGGCACACACACTCGCCCGAGGTTGACCTGACTCGTCGACCAGGACGCCACACTCGATCTCGCGCACCCGCTCGACCGAGGCCTCGACAACGACGCGCGGATCATGCAGTCGCGCAGAGTCGACCGCCCGCTCGACCTGTGAGGCGCTCCAGACCTTGGTGATGCCCACACTCGATCCGGCGCGAGCGGGTTTGACGAATACGGGGAGGCCGAGCCGCGCGATCTTCTCGAGGACCCCAGCACGATCACCTCGCCAGTCGCGGTCGGAAATCACGACGTACGGTGCCTGCTCGAGGCCAGCGTGGGCGAACAGGGCCTTCATGACGCCCTTGTCCATCGCGGCAGCGGAGGCGAGAACACCGGACCCCACATAGGGCAGACCAGCCAACTCGAGCAGGCCCTGGATTGTTCCGTCCTCGCCGTAGGGGCCGTGCAGGACAGGGAAGACCACGTCGACGCCGACGGTGGTGGAGGGGGCCGCGCCACTGGCGCCGTCACGCGGATACACCTCGATCCACGCCCGGGTCGGGTCGCCGGCAAGGACGATCGACGGCCCAGTCGTGTCTACCTCGGGGAGTTTGCCCTCGACGATACCCAACCTGCCCGGATCCTCATCTTGCAGAACCCAACGGCCGTCCCGGGTAACGCCGATGGCCACGACGTCATAGCGTTCGCGGTCCAGAGCCCTCAGCACAGAACCCGCGGACACGCAGGAGATGGCATGCTCGCTGGACCTTCCGCCGAAGACAACGGCTACCCGGATTCGTGCTGGCTCGACCACCAGCCCAGCCTATGTCGGGAGTGTCCCCGCACCGCGCGCGCGGCCCGATAGCGTCCAGGGGTGCCCACCTCACCCAGGCAGCAGACGCCTGCGACCCTCGTCGTATCCCTCGGCCGTCCCGACGCGGCACCTGACGCGCCGCTCAATGTGCCGATCGTGCTCACCTCGGCCTTCCACGCGGGAGGGCCGCTGGGCTACTCCCGATTCTCCAATCCCACGTGGGAGGCCCTCGAGGAGACGATCGGCCACCTCGAAGGTGGCAGAGCGCTTACCTTCG
>Ga0114978_10002101_pt1 | contig 16518 bp, 11 predicted proteins | sample S_140212_EF_Meta_FD_87027 | JGI IMG/M metagenome (GOLD analysis project Ga0114978, IMG submission 87027) | Freshwater microbial communities from Lake Simoncouche, Canada to study carbon cycling - S_140212_EF_MetaG | ecosystem: Environmental > Aquatic > Freshwater > Lake | place: Lake... | reverse complement strand
TGAGCCCCGAGCGCGGAGGCTGCGGGAAGCGGAAATTAATTTTCTTCAGATCTTCCCACGGCTCTTCCACGGCGACGTCCTTGAGGCGCTCGATCTGCTTTTCCTTAGATTTGGCTCGCGAGGCCATGGAGGCCTTAGCGCCAAAGCGATCAACGAATTTCTGGAGATGAGCAATTTCGCGCTGCTGGTTCTTGAATTGGGCCGCTTGCTGCTCTTTGCGGGCATCTTTCTCGTTGAGGTAATCGTCGTAATTCCCGGTGTATTTATTGAGCGTGCCACTCCGTAGTTCGAGGATGCCGTTGCACAGGGAATTTAAAAATTCGCGATCGTGGGAAATGAGCACCAGGCCGCCGGGGTAGCGCGTCAGGTAATCCTGAAACCAAAGCAGCGCTTCGAGATCGAGATGGTTCGTGGGCTCATCGAGCAACAGGAGCGCCGGCTCACTGACCAGCAAACGGGCGAGATGAGCGCGCATGACCCAGCCGCCGGAGAAGGACTTGGCCTGTTTGTCGTGATCGCTCTCGCGGAATCCCAGACCAGCGAGAATTTTTTTGGCGCGGGGCTCGAGCGTCCAATCGATGTCGTAATCATCGTCGTTTTCCGGGACGAGTTTCTTGCCGCTGGTGGCGATGGCTAAAATCGTTTCGTCACGGACGGGCGCGCTTTCTTGCGGTAAGTAGCCGAAATCGGCGCCGCGCTCCCATTCAATCGTTCCTTCGTCGGGGGTTTCCTCGCCCAAGATCAGGTTGAAGAGGGTGGATTTGCCCGCGCCATTGGGCCCCACCAGGCCGAAGCGATCCGTGCGCGCAACGAAAAGCGATACGTCCGAGAAGAGTTCTCGGGTACCGTAGGACTTGGCGACATCGGCAATGGTTAACATGGAAAACCCGCGAGTCAGCCCAGTCCCGTACCCGCGGTCAATCGCACACTTGCGGGGTCTGGTAATCTTCTGGAAGCTGATGATCGATAGTTATCTGCAAGGTTAAGATCATGAAAATAACGCTGCTGAGCCTAGCCGCTAGCCGCGCCGCGCCTTAACGCGCACTTTGCATCTTAAGTTTTTATGCTCTAGCATCGGCGGAAATGTCTAATCGCCTGGCTGCTGAAAAATCTCCGTACCTCCGCCAACACGCGGATAATCCCGTGCATTGGCAGCCCTGGGGTGAGGCCGCGCTGGCGCAAGCTAAGGCGGAGCAGAAGCCGATCTTCCTGAGTATTGGTTACTCGACGTGCCACTGGTGCCATGTGATGGCACATGAGTCGTTCGAGAATCCGGCGGTCGCCGCAGTGTTAAATCAGGACTTTGTGCCGATCAAAGTAGATCGGGAAGAACGGCCGGACCTCGACCGAGTTTACATGGCCTATGTGCAGCAGACCACGGGTCACGGCGGCTGGCCGATGAGCGTGTGGCTGACGCCCGAAGGGAAACCGTTTTTTGGCGGAACTTATTTTCCGCCAGATGATCGGCAAGGCCGCGCTGGGTTTGTGACGGTGTTACGCGCGATCACGCGGCACTGGGCGGAGCAGCGGGCGAAAATTCTCAAGGGAGCGGATGAGGTGGTTGTCAGACTGCAGCAGGCGAGTTTGGGCGGCGGCCAGGGCGAAGATTTAGCTGGGCTGACTCCTGTTGCCCCGTTGTTCGAAGTCGCCGAGCAGGCTTTTGAGCAGGGCTATCACTATTTTAAGGAGGCGCACGATGGACTGTGGGGTGGCTTTGGGGGTGCCCCAAAATTTCCCCGGGCTTCAGTCATTAACTTTTTATTCCGGAGCGCTGCGTTGCAAGGAGGTGAGTCGGCTTTCGGCAGCGAGGCCGTAAATTTAGCGACGCATACCTTACAAAAAATGGCGGAGGGCGGTCTCCATGATCATGTGGGCGGTGGTTTCCATCGTTACTCCGTCGATGAAAAATGGTTCGTCCCGCATTTTGAAAAAATGCTCTACGACCAAGCGCAAATGGCGGTCAACTACTTGGAGGCTAAGCAGGCCACGGGCCAAGAGGCTTTTGCTTGGGTTGCGCGAGGGATATTCGCGTATGTCGCGCGGGATTTAACAGATCCCGCTGGGGGATTTTATTCCGCAGAGGATGCGGATAGCGCGGTGATGTTGCCGGCGGGTCAGGTCGATCCCGCGGCTAAACCGGCTCACCTGGAAGGGGCTTTCTACGTTTGGACGCAGGCAGAGATAATGCAGGAGCTCGCCGACGCTGCCCCATTTTTCTGCGCGCACTATGGGGTTAAGGATGGCGGCAATGTAGTGCATGATCCTCACGGTGAATTTAGCGGAAAGAATGTTTTAATGCAGCAGCAGTCGCTGGCCCTAACCGCCCACGCATTTCAGCTCGAGGTGGGGGCTGCGAGTGAGCAGTTGTTGCGCTGCTTGGAAAAGTTGCGGGTGGCGCGCGGTCGCCGGCCTCGGCCCTCGCTGGATGATAAAATCATTACGGCCTGGAATGGGCTCATGATTTCCGCGTTAGCGAAGGGACATCAGGTGCTGGGTGGGGCCTTGGCGGCTCAGCCGGAGGATGCGCTTTATTTGCAGGCGGCGACGCGGGCGGCAGAATTTATTGAGCGAGAGCTCTACGATGCGGCGAGCGGAGTCCTCTATCGCAGCTGGCGCGAGGGCCGGAGTGATATTGCCGGCTTTGCGGAAGACTATGCTTATCTCATCCAAGGGTTGCTTGATCTCTATGAAGCGGGCTTCGAGCTCCGTTGGTTGCAGTGGGCGGAAAAACTCCAAGCCAAGATGGACCAACTCTTTTGGGATGACTCAGGTGCGGTTGGTGCCGGGGGCTATTTCAATTCACGAGCGGATGACGCGACGGTAATTGTGCGGCTAAAAGAAGATTATGATGGGGCGGAACCGGCCCCCAATTCGGTGGCCGCGATGAATCTAGTGCGGTTGGATTGGATGCTGGGGGCGGCCGCGCCGCGTGTAGCTACGAGCCGCGATAACCTAACTTTGGCCGAGCGCGCCCGCTTGATCACGCAGGCCTTTCAAACCCAGTGGAGTCGCGCGCCCCATGCGCTGCCCCAGATGCTGTGTGCTCTCGAATTAACGCTAGCGGAGCCCCGCACGGTAATTCTGGCCGGTGATCCTCACTCCGTAGATTTTAAAAAACTGGCCGACGTTATACACGAAAAGTTGGCGCGGCGTCGCGTGGTGCTTTGGGCTGAGCGTGGCCCGGGGCAGGCTTGGTTAGCGGCGCGGCGGCCCGATTTAGCAGAATTACCGGCCGCAATAAATCAGCCGGTGGCTTATGTATGCGCGGACCGTACCTGCCAGGCCCCCGTCACCACCCCGGAAGCTTTGCGGAGATTACTTGGCTAGCGCGGCGCGAACGAGGCGATCATCGCCATCGTTGGGCGCGGGTAGCAGGCCAAGCGCGGCGCAGAGCAGATTATAAACGTGAATATTATCAAAGGCCTTGAGGATCACGCCTTGGCGAAAAGCGGGGCCTTGCGCCAAAAATAATGCGCCCATATCAGAGGTGGCGGGATCCCAGCCGTGTGATCCGCGAGGATAAGTGCGGCTGCGAAATGACCAGCCGACACGGCTCTCAATATTCCAATGCTCATCAGCGATCAGCATAACGGGGGGGATCCGGGGGTTGTCACGGTAATGTAAATCAGCCGGGACTTCTTCACGTAAGTAGACTTGGACATGCGCCGGTTTTTTTGCGCGGATGCTTGCTACTAATTCAGCGGCCGTGCCAGTTTTTGGCCGCACGCCACCGTTGGGCCCCAGCGACTCTACTTGGACGGTGGTGGGGTCCATCAGATCCTCCAGGAAGATAATTTTATCCGGTCCGCAGTCGGCCATGCCGTGGTCGGCAACAATCACCAGATTAGTGTGCTCGCGGATGCCGCGCGCGGTGAGGCCCGCGAGCAATCGGCCAATCGACGCATCGACGGCGGCGACAGCCGCTCGGGTTTCCGGGGCATCGGGTCCAAAAGTGTGGCCCGCATGATCGACAACATCAAAATAGAGGGTGCTCACTTGAGGGCGTTGGCCGGCGGGTAAATCGAGCCACGCGAGTAGTCCGTCGACACGATCATTGCTCGGTAATTTTCCGTTGAAGGGCTTAAAAAAGCTCGGTCGAAATCCTTGATGTGTGGTCTCTGACCCCGGCCAGAAAAAACAAGCGCTGCGGAGGCCCTGTTTTTCCGCGGTGATCCAGATCGGCTCGCCGACCCACCAGCGCGGATTGGTGTTACTCTCCGGCTTGCTCATTCCAAAAGTTTCCCCAAAGGCGGGATCAAAAAACCAATTAGAAACAATGCCGTGATGCGCTGGATACAAGCCGGTGACCAAAGAATAGTGATTGGGAAAAGTCTTGCTGGGGAAAACGGGATTCATCCGCTCCGCCCGCACGCCTTGCGCGGCGAGTTGCTGCAATACGGGAGCTGCGTAACGCGCGAGGTAGTCCCAGCGAAAGCCATCGATCGAGATTAAGATGAGCGGATTGGGCGCTGGCTTTATGCCGCCGGGCTCGAGAGCAGCCGCGGGGAGCACGCCAGCGAGCAGTAAAAAAAGCCAAGCCGCCAAGCCCCGTGCTCCATATCCCCTCCGCCGAGTGGCTGCAGGCAGTAAATGGACGATGTTTGAAAAATGATTAGGCCCAGACTTCATGCGGGCAGTGTTGGTGGGTTGCCTCGCTCCCCGCAATCTGCATTCTGCGGTTCATGAACGATGCTGAGCGATTGACCCAACTCGAGGAACGTTACGCCCATTTGCAGCGGCACAGCTTGGAACAAGATAAGGTCATGCTTGGGTTGAGCGAGGTCGTTGCTAAATTGCAAAAAGACCTCACCGCACTCCGAGGGCAACGCGGGGGCGGATCCGATGGGGAAGATTTACCCCCGGAGCGTCCGCCGCACTACTAATCAAAACAGCGCAGTGACCTCGACGTGCTTGCCTGGCTCCAAGGTAACTTCACCGGTGAGGGCCTCCGTCTCATCGTTCTTATAGAGCTTGCACGTGATCGTCGCGGTCGCGTCGTTCGTCGACCAACCCCACTTGCCAATAGAAACAAATTGCATCGGCGCGCCTCGGTCCCAGCTCAGGCCTGGACCTTCGCCGCGAATGAAAAGCTTGTTGCCGATACCGATGTAGGCGGTGGCGAGCAAGCGAGTCGCTCCGTCGGACGAAGACGCTGATTCCGCGGGTTCACGATTCATCAGCTCAGTTGGGGCCGTTGATTCTTCACGGCCGAGCGATTCAGGAGGAATCTCGGTTCGCGATAATTCCGATTCGGGATTTTCGCTCAGCTCAGCGATTGCTTCGACCTTGGATTTGCGCGGAGCGCGGGGCTTTTTGAGCTTAGGTTCGACATCCTCTAAAGCAGCCGGCGGGGCACTGGCGTCCACCGGCGGCGTGACTAATTCGGTGGGGGCAGCGCTAACTGGCGCGGGACTTGGGGGGATGCTCTCGTGAGCCGGCGGCGCGCTGGGGGTTGCTATTTTTGAGTGGGTGGCAGTGCTCGCGCCTTGGAGGTGGGCTAGGGCGGCTTCGGCCGCGGCTAAATGTTTGCGGCTGTTGGCTTCGAGCTTGGTCCAATCGGCGACCGCCAGATGGATTTTATCGGCGACGGCTTTAAGTTGGGCGCTGTTGGCTGCGCGTAATTCCACCAGCTCTTGCTCGAGGGCTTCGCGGTCATCTTCTTCTTTACCAGCGAGGGCTTCGTTGAATTCCGCGAGCTTTTCTTGCATGCGGTACGGTAAGTTTTCTGCGGTGTGGGCGGCTTTGTGGACCGCTTCTTCGACGGCTTTGATTTGGGCCGCCGCGCGGGCGAGACTTTCGCCGGCAGCGTGTAAACGCTGGACTTGCTCGCTGACGCGTTCGCGTTCGGCCTGGACGTATTCAGCGGAGTCCGCGGAAAAATCGATCAGGAAAGGAATGAGGCCTACGATGGCCGCCACGACCACACAGAGCACGGCGCTCACGAAGGGCAGTGGCGCGTAGGGATTCTTGGTATTAAAATAAACAATCAAAAAAGCCGTTAACAACAGGACGGCATCAATGATCAGAAAGATCGATTTGGAGAGGCGCGGAGCAGGTTCGAGATTCATGGGTGATTAGCTCGCTGGCTGTTTTCGCTCGGTAGGGGCGGTTTCTCAAGGCTAAACCAAGGCGGTCAAGGCGAGCGGAGCTTTAAATCATCAGCTGCCGCCACGACATGCCGAGCAAAGAGAGAAGCATGCCAATCCGAATGGCGCCCTCGAAAGTGAGAATCACGAGAATCCACTTAAGCCCGCAGGTGCTACGCAGAGCGTAGCCGAGGCCGGTGACGATTAGTAAGATGATGCCCTGCGCTCGACCGACCGAGTGTAAAAGCAGCGTTGGCATCCAGAGAAAGTACCCAATTAGCCCGGCCGCCCAGAGGGTCGCGGTCCAGTTGGCCATGGGCAATTCGCGCGGGTCGGCATTAACGCGGATCTGCTTAATGCCCAAATAACGTTCGCTCAGGAACAGTTGCCAGAGTTCGAAGCCCAAGAAGATTGGGGCGAGCAGAACAAGCGGATTCATAGCCGCAGCATGAATAAATTATTTGCCGCCGTACCAGACACCTCGGCGCCAGTTGTGGCGGTGTAATTTCTGGAGCAGGGCGGGCGACATAGCCGGCAGATCGCTCACGCCGCAGTTGGCGTCGGCTTGCGCAACCGTGCGAATGCCGGGAATGACGGTTGAGACTGCGGGATGGGCCAGCACAAATTTTAAAGCCGCCTGCGGCATCGAGAAGCCGCTGTCCGCGAGCTCTAATTTAATCGCCTCGGTGTGAGCGACGGCTCGCTCCATGCGGTCGCCGGCAAAATAGAGGGCGCGAAAATCGTCCGCGGCAAATTTAGTTTCCGCAGTGAATTTGCCGGTGAGTACGCCCTCATCAAAAGCTACGCGTACAATAATGCCGACACCGCATTCTTGGGCGACGTTCAGCAATTCCGCGGCGGGCTCCTGATCAAAGATGTTATAAATCACCTGCACGCTATCGACCCAGCCCCCGCGCATGAGATCGATCACGCTATTTTGATCAAATTCTGGCGTGGAAACACCGATGAGGCCGATCAGACCTTCATGTTGTAGTTGGCGGAGAATTTTGAAAGGGGTGGGATTACGATTCCAAGCGCGGGTCCAGGTGTGCAGCTGAAGCAAATTGAGGCGATCGGTGCCGAGCATGGCGAGGCGGGTAGCGATATTCTCGCGGAGATAGTCCTCCGCGTAACGTACTTCCGCGCGACAGTAAGGGGAGGGCGGCCAGATGCCGGGCGCGGGCGGGGTCTTGGTGGCGACAAACACATTTTCTTTTTTCCCCGCGGCCGCCCGCTCGCGTAGTACTTGGCCAATTAAGCGTTCGCTGCGGCCGTTGCCGTACCCGGCGGCGGTATCGATAAAATTAACCCCCAGATCGAGCGCGCGGTGCAGGGCGGCGAGGGAGTCGCTGTCCGCTTGGGCGCCCCACGCGCCCCCAATGGCCCACGCGCCGAAGCCAATTTCTGAACAGCGGAAGTTTTGTTTACCGAAGGGACGATATTGCATGGGGGGAATTGGTCAGTAGCCGATCGCCTTGCTATCCGCTTTGCGGGGATCGGCCGCCCCGTATCTTAAGCCAGTTTTAGGATCAATCGCGATGCTCTCCCCATCGCCTTGATAGCCGCCGTCATAAGAGGCGCGCTCTTTGATGTTTTGGCCTTTCGCTTTGAGCGCCACTGCAGTGTCAGCGCTGAGGCCATGATACTCGAATGAGATAACGTCGGGCATCCATTGTTGGTGGATGCGGGGAGCTTCGACGGCTTGCGCGACCGACATGTTGAAATCGATGACGTTGGTGATGATTTGGAGGACGGTATTGATAATGGTGGGACCACCGGGGCTGCCGGTGACGAGCACCAGGGCGCCATTTTTGAAAACGAAGGTTGGCGTCATAGAAGAGAGCGGACGCTTGCCGGGGAGGATCGCGTTAGCTTCACCTTGGATGAGCCCGAACATATTAGCCGTGCCGACTTGAGAGGTGAAATCATCCATCTCGTTGTTCATTAAAATGCCGGTGCCTGGAATGGTGACGCCCGAGCCATAGGCGCCATTCAGGGTGTAGGTATTGCTGACGGCATTGCCGGCTGCATCGACGATGGAAAAATGGGTGGTCTCGGTGGATTCCGCAATGGGGCGGGCCGCAAATTTGCCAAGTCCCGGCTGGATGGCGGTGGCTGGGGTCGCCCGATTGGGGGAGAAATCAGCCATGCGGCCTTTGATATAGGCCGGATCGAGGAGTTGGCTGACCGGAACTTGGATGAAGGCCGGATCGCCTAGATATTCCGCGCGGTCGCGGAAGGCGCGTTTCATTACTTCCGCAAAAAGGTGATATTTAGCGGCAGAGTTTGAGCCCATCGCGGCAACGTCAAAAGGCTCGATCATCCCCAGCATTTGCAGGATGGCGATGCTGCCTGAACTGGGTGGCGGCATGAGCACGATCTCGTAGCCGCGATATTTTCCGCGGAGGGGAGTGCGTTCTACCGCTTGATAGTTTTTTAGATCAGCGAGGGTGATATTACCGCCATGGGCAGACATCGCCGCGGCAATTTTTTGGGCAGTCTCACCCTCATAAAATTCGCGCGGGCCATTTTTTTGCAGGCGAGCCATGGTCGCCCCGAGATCGGCTTGCACCCAGTGTTCGCCGGCTTTCCAGAAGGCGCCTTGCTTGAGGTAAATTTTTTGTGAGTCAGCAAACGGGGCGAGCAGCTTAGCAAAAGTACGGAAGGAGGTGGCGTTCGCTTGCGACACGATGTGACCTTCGGCGGCCAGTCGGCGGGCGGGTTCGACTACCTGAGCCCAAGTGACTTTGCCGGAGCCGTATTTCTGCATCGCCAAGGCGAAGCCAGCGACGGAGCCGGGCACGCCGCTGGCTTGCCAACCCACGGTGGATGAACCCGCGCCTTGGCGTAACTTACCATCTTGACCGACATACATGTCGCGAGTGGCGCTCGCTGGTGCGGTCTCACGATAATCAATCGCGATATCGCGGCCCGTGCCTGGAGTGGCGCCGGCTAAATGAATCATCATGAAGCCACCGCCGCCGATGTTGCCGGCAAAAGGATAGACCACCGTCAAGGCGAGGCCGGTGGCGACAGCCGCATCGACCGCGTTGCCCCCTTGCTTTAAAATTTCTACGCCCGCCTGAGAGGCCAGCTCGTGCACGGAAACCACCATGCCGTGTTCAGCTTCAATCGGGGCTCGTTGGGCAGCGAGCGGTAAAGGCGTGGTCAATAATGCTAACGCGGCAATTAACGGCGCAGTAATTAAACGGTGGGTGTTCAGCATGGGAAAGGCTTTCTCTGATGTCGCAGTGCCTCGAGACGTCAATCCTTGGGTGCGTTCTGCCATGGCTAGGGCGGCTTTTGCTGATGCCAGCCGCTAGGTCTTAGGATAGTATTCTCAGACTAAGCCCAAGCAGTTCTTGGATTATTTCATTTAAAAGGCTTGCCTCCGGCGGAAAAGAATAAAGTCTGTATCTTGTTTTCTTTACTATATTACTAATGTATATCTAAGATTTAACCTATCTACAGCTATTTTTTTTTAAAAACTTCCGCAGTCTTGCCGGCTTTATAGTGGGCGAATCAGCAGTTGTGATTCTCGCAACGATCAATACATTTATTTCAGGTTTTGGGCCTTAAAAGCTCAAAATAATCTAACACACTACCTATGAATAATCAGAACCAAGTATCATCGACCTCGTACTCTACGGGATCCCGGCGAATCGGCTCAGTCGCGCTTTTCGCCTTTTTAATGTTAGCGGTTAATTCAGCTGTTTTCGGGCAAACCGTCGCCCCAGAAGCAGCGAAGAAGAATGACGCCATTCAGTTGGAGAAGTTTGTCACGACCGGGTCACGTTTTAATGACCGCTCAGTGACGCAATCGCCGGTGCCGATCGATGTTATCAGCGGCACCGAGCTGAAGCAGGGTGGCTATAATGAAACGAGCCAGATGCTGCAGGCTAACATTCCGTCGTTTAACTTTCCGCGTCCATCGTTGACGGATGGGACCGACCATATTCGTCCGGCCACGCTGCGTGGATTGGCGCCAGACCAGACGCTCGTGCTCATTAATGGCAAACGCCGCCACACGAGTTCGCTCGTCAACCTCAACGGTTCAATTGGTCGCGGTTCAGTGTCGACCGACTTTAACGCTATTCCCGCGGGCATGATCGAGCGCATCGAAGTGTTGCGTGACGGGGCCTCCGCTCAATACGGCTCCGACGCCATTGCCGGCGTAATCAATGTTATCCTGCGTAAAGATGCAGGCTGGGGTTTAACTTTTAGCCACGGTGTCACGGGGGTCGGTGATGGTGAGGACTACAAAGTTGACGCCTTTACCGGGGTAGCCTTGGGCGACAAGGGTTCGCTCTTCGTGGATATCTATCTACGCGATCACGCGCCGACCAATCGGAGCTTGGCTGATACGCGCCAGCAGTATTTTGGCACCAGTACCACCACTGGACTCCCCGTTGCATTTTCCGGTAATTATGGCTCGGGCACGGGTCTCAGCCCAGCGAATGGCACGCTCGATCCGCGCGAGGCGACGGTTAATCGCATCAACCACCGCTTCGGTGACCCGATGACTAAGGACAAAGGACTTTGGCTCAACGGTGATTATCCACTGGCGGAAAATCTTGATCTTTATTTCTACGGTGGCTCCAGCACCCGCCACGCCAACGGTGCGGGCTTCGCGCGCCGAGCTGGCGATGATCGCACCGTGCGCACAATTTGGCCCAACGGCTTTCTGCCTTACATCGATAGCGTCGTAAAAGATTTCTCTTTCGGCACTGGCGTTAAAGGCAAGTCATCCAATTGGAATTACGACCTCAGCACCACCTACGGGACCAATGCGCTTGATTATCGCACCTCTAACTCCGCCAACGTTACGTTGGGTGGCGCGAGCGGTACCGCCTTCTACGATGGTCAGCTGAAATTTGGTCAATGGACGACCAACCTCGATCTCGCGACGTCATTTAACGCAGGCTTTGCGACCCCGCTCAAGTTCGCGGTTGGCGCGGAAGTTCGCGCGGAAAAATACACCATCAAGGCCGGTGAAGCTGATTCCTACCGCAATGGTGGCGTCACTATTATTGGTGGGCCGAGCAACGGTGGCCTCGCCGCGGTCGGTGCCCAGGTGTTCCCGGGCTTCAAACCTTCGGATGCCGGCTCCCACACCCGCAGCGCTAAGTCGGTCTATCTCGATCTCGAGCAAAATCTGACGGATCGCTGGTTGGTGTCTCTTGCCGCTCGTTTTGAGGACTATACGGACTTCGGTAATAACAGCACCGTCAAGCTCGCCTCCCGCGTAGAGCTGACCAACGAATTCGCACTGCGCGGTTCGGTCAGCACCGGTTTCCGCGCGCCGCACTTAGCGCAAGAATGGTTCAGCGCCACGTCCACTAATTTCATCGGTGGCGTCCCGTACGATATTCTCACTTTCCCCGTCGGCAATGCGGCGGCCAAAGCTTTAGGCGCCTCCAGCCTGACGCCCGAGAAATCGACGAATACCAGCGGCGGGATTACCTGGAATTCAAAGAAATCCGGTTTCTCCGCCTCCGTGGATATCTACAATATCGAGATCAAGGATCGCATCGTGCTATCCTCTAACTTCACGGGCGCTCCGATCATCGCGTTGCTCGCCACGCAGGGCATCACCGGCGTGGGTGGCGGTCGCTACTTCACCAACGCAATTGATACTACCACCAAGGGGGTTGATGTGAGCGGTCGTTACGTCCTGACCACCAGCGCATCCAGTAAATTTACCTTCACCGGTGGCTTTAATCACAACACGACGAAGGCCAGCCGAATCAAGCAGGCGCCGGCTAACCTCGCGGCTATCACCACCACGCCGCTCTTTGATCTCACCGAAACCATCCGCCTAGAGAAGGGTCAGCCGCGGGATAATATTAATCTCTCGGCCGGCTGGGAATACGGTAAATTCTCCTTCCTCGCTCGCCAAGTGCGTTACGGCGAAGTTTCGGCTGTCGCTTTTTCGAGCACGACGCAAGCTAACATCGACGTGTTAACGCCAGGTTATAATGTCGAGTTTGCCGCGGCGGTCCCCGGTTCAGTGGGTGGCACGACCACCAATAAACAAGTCATCCAAACTTGGGGTGCTAAGTGGCTCACCGACATTGATGTGACTTATCATTACACGAAGAACATCACGGTTTCGATCGGCGCGAATAACCTGCTCGATGTTTATCCTGACGAGAATATCCGCTCGAAGATTTATAACGGAGTCGCTTATAGCGGTACGGACAACGTGGGTATCTTCCCTTATAGCGGCATTTCGCCGTTCGGCTTCAACGGCGTGTTTTACTACACCAAGCTGAGCCTGAAGTACTAAGACCTCATCTTAGTTTAGCTTTCATTAGGCGCGGGCGATAAGCCCGCGCCTTTTTTATGCACAGATGACAGCGCTTGGCTTGGTGGGCCAATGGGCATCGATGAAATATCACGCCGTTGCTGCTTGAAGCAGTCCGTAGACTGGGGCGCACTGTCATTTCATGGAATCGCACGCGGTGGTCTTCACCGGCCCCCATCAAGTCGCTTACCAGGAAATTACCTCCCCTGAACCGGGGCCTGAGGATGTGGTGGTCGATGTGCATCATTCATGGATTAGTAACGGGACGGAGGGCTCGTTCCTCCGCGGGGAGCGGATCTCTGGCGACGTCGCTTGGCGGCCGGGTGATCCCGCCCCTTTTCCCCTGATTGCCGGTTATCAAAAAGTTGGCCGGGTGCGGCAGGTCGGTGCTGCGGTGCAGCGTTTTGCTCCGGGTGATTGGGTGTTCGCCTCGATGAGTAAAGTTTGCGGCATGTTTGATAATCAATTTGCCGGACACGTTTCGCCGGCGGTTTGCACGCAGGGTGCGTTGCTGGCGTTGCCGGCAGGAATTGATCCCTTGGCGTTTGCCGGACTCGTATTGACGCAGGTGGGTTATAATTGTGGCACCCGTTCGCCGATTCAGCCGGGGCAACTGGCCGTCGTCCTCGGCGATGGTCTCGTGGGGCAATGGGCAGGACAAACCCTCGCGCAGCTCGGCGCAAAAGTAGTGTTGGTGGGCCGACACCCAGATCGCTTGGCGCGATTTTCTCGTTTTGGGTCCACTGTCTTGAGTGGCCCCGATAACGGTCTGGCCGCCGTCCGCGCACTCGGCAGTGAGCGTGTGCAAGTCTTGGTGGAAACCGTGGGCAGCGCGCGCGGGCTGAAAGATTATCTCCCCCAAATGGCGCGGGGTGGTCATATGGTCATCGCGGGTTTTTATTCCCCGGCGGGCGCCGTTAATTTACAGGAAAGTCTCCAGGAATTTCGCAACGCGGAGATTTCTTTTGACCTCGCCTCGGGCGCGACGGCGGCACGATTACAGACCACCCTCGAGTGGATCGCGGCGGGTCGGCTGGATCCGCTCAGCTGTTTGACGCACCGCTTCCCCGTGGAGCGAGCAGCGGAAGCGTGGGCCTTGATCGAGAGTAAGCGCGAGCCTGTCTTGGGGGTGGTGCTCGACTGGCCGGCTTCGCGACTTAAGGTTTAAATATTCCATGATGATTCCCGCCACGATGAAGCTACTGCAAATTGAGGCGCCCGGCCGTGCCGTGTGGCGTGATGCTGCGGTGCCAACCCCTGAGGCTGGGGAAGTCTTGGTGCGGATTCTCGCCATCGCGACTTGTCCGCACTGGGATCTGCATATTCTCGGCGGTCAGCCCATGTTTCCGGGGATGAAATTAGCTTATCCCTATCTGCCGGGCCAGCCAGGGCACGAGGCGGTCGGCGAAGTCGCGGCGCTCGGCGCCGGCGTGAGCACATTGCACGTGGGGGCGCGGGTGGCGGTCTGGCGTGATACCGGCCGGCGGCCGCAGGGTTGTTATGCGCAGTATAATATTCTGCGGGCAGAAGATTTGCTCGAGGTGCCCACGGCGCTCAGCGCCGCGGCGATCGCTTCGCTAGAATTAGCGATGTGCGTAGAAGTATCCTTTCAGCAACTAGCGCGCTTGGGGGGGATTGCGGGTCGGCGCATCGGGCTGAGCGGATTGGGGCCCGCCGGATTGGTGGCGGTGCAATTAGCGCGCGCGCACGGCGCCGCCGAAGTCATCGGGATTGATCCGGTAGCTGAACGCCGGGCCTTAGCCGCCGCGCTTGGCGCACATCGCACCGTGGAGCCCGATGCCACGGCGTGGCCAGCCGCGCGGGGAGTCGGCGCCTTGGATGATGCGATTGATCTCACAGGTGTACCCGCCTCCATTGAATTTCTTTTAGACCGCACGCAGCGTTGCGTCACCTTGTTCGGCGTGCTCCGCGAAGAGGTGCGCTATAGTGGTCGGCACATGTTCGGTCCGGGTCTGCTTCTCATGGGCTATGGTGATCATAATCGGGTCGCTGCTGAGACGGCGTTGCGGTTTATCACCGAGGGAAAATTGCATTTGGCCCCCTTGATTACGCACACCCTGCCCTTTTCTCAGTACGCCGCCGGGGTGGAATTGCTGCGCACCAAGCAGGCCATCAAAATCCTCTTCGACCCATGGCTTTAAGCTCGTCTCAGTGCCGCGCCATCGTGCCCTCCGCCCGCCGCGGGGCCGAGGGCAAAGACAGTGATCTAAATTAGCCCGCCCATAGCCGCCCAAGTTCACCGCCCCGACACTCGGTTTGTAATATAATATATTACAAACCGAACGAATCGGCTGGTGGAAGGACGGCTTGTGTTGGGTGGGAGAGGCGCGGTATGGGTGATGGATCAGGTTAATTCATTTATTTTTTTATGTTCACTCCTTTGCCGCTTAGTCGTCGTCAGTGGTTAATTTCTAACGGAGCTACCCTCGCGGGGCTCGCGCTGACGTCGCGGTTGATGAATTTTGAAGCGGCGGCGCAAATGACGCCGGAACGCTTAGCCGCTACGCTCCCCGTGCGGGCGCGGCTATCGCTCAATGAGAATCCATTTGGTCCCTCCCCGGCGGCCCTCGAGGCGATGATGCGCAATCTCTCAGCGGGTAAAGCGGCTCGTTATCCTTATGGCGAAGTGAATGAGTTGATCGCGCTCATCGCAAAAAAAGAAGGGGTGACGCCAGATCACATCGTCTTGAGCGTTGGCTCGGGCGAACTGCTCGAGACGGTCGGCGTGCAATTTGGTTTGCAGAAAGGCGATGCGATTTACGCATCACCCGGTTATCTGCAGCTCCCGCGGGCGGTGGAGGCTCTCGGCGGTCGGGGTATTCCTGTGCCTGTTAACGCGCAGCTCGAGCACGATCTCGCGGCGATGGCGGCAAAGATCAGCGATCGGCCTACCGTGATCTATATCGCTAACCCTAATAATCCGACCAGCACGGTCGTTGATCCCACCGCGCTCGCCACCTTCGTGAAAGAAATTTCGCGCCAGACCTTGGTCTTCTTAGACGAAGCCTATCTGGATCTCGCCGATAACTATGCGGGGCGCACGTTGGTCGGGCTGGTCCACGCCGATCGTAATTTGATCGTCACGCGCACCTTTTCAAAAATTTATGGCCTCGCGGGGATGCGCATCGGCTACGGGGTTACTTCGCCCAAGCTCGCGGCTCAGTTGAGAAACTATGGTTTGGGTTCGCTGACGAGCCCGAGTATTGCGGCGGCGGTGGCTAGCTTGCGTGATGATGCTTATGTCGCTGCCACGCGGGCAAAGATTGTGGCCGAGAAAGAAAAATTGCTGGCTCTGCTGCGCGAGTTGGGCCGGCCGTATGCGACATCGCAGACTAATTTTGTATTTTTCCAGACAGGTCGCGAGCACGCGAAAGTAGCGGCGGCGATGTTGGCGGAGAGTGTTTCGATCGCTCGGGCGTTTCCGCCGATGACCGATTGGGCGCGTATTTCCATCGGACTGCCGGAGGAAAATGCACTCGCGCGGGCCGCCTTGCGGAAAATTTTTAGCTAAAAAAAGCCGCGGCACTTGCCGCGGCTTGGAGAATTAAACGAACCTGCCGTAAGGGGCAGGGTCTGGTTGCATCGATTAGATTCCGGCGCTGTTGTCCTCTGGAATGCGCATGCAGTAGAAGCTGCGATACACGAACACGAGGGCCACGGCGAAGAAGAATAGGCCGATGCCGGTTTTGAGGTTCTGATTGGTCATCGTGACCGCGATCTCGACGGCGAGGAGGCCGAAGAGGGTGGTGAACTTGATCACGGGATTCATAGCGACTGAAGAAGTGTCTTTGAACGGATCGCCTACGGTGTCACCGACCACCGTGGCCGCGTGTAGGTCGGTGCCTTTTTGACGAAGTTCCACTTCGACGATCTTCTTAGCGTTGTCCCAGGCGCCGCCGGCATTCGCCATAAAGATGGCTTGGAACAGACCGAAGAACGCGATGCCGATCAGGTAGCCAATAAAGAAGTACGCATTGAAGAACGGCAGGGCTAAAGCGAAGCAGAATACTACGATGAAGATATTCCACATGCCTTTTTGGGCGTAGACGGTGCAGATGCGCACGACTTCTTTGGAGTCTTTTTCAGAGGCGGTCGTAGCGTCGA
>Ga0114978_10002096_pt1 | contig 16534 bp, 13 predicted proteins | sample S_140212_EF_Meta_FD_87027 | JGI IMG/M metagenome (GOLD analysis project Ga0114978, IMG submission 87027) | Freshwater microbial communities from Lake Simoncouche, Canada to study carbon cycling - S_140212_EF_MetaG | ecosystem: Environmental > Aquatic > Freshwater > Lake | place: Lake... | reverse complement strand
TCATCTGTTGATACTGTTTTAAAAGTAAGTGATTTATTAGATGGTACAGGTACTGCTAAAGGAAGTATAAGATATTATAGTTAAAAAATAAAAAATGTCAGGTAAGAAAAAAGCAGAGAAAGCGGCCGCATCGGCCACTACAGCAGCTAACACAGCTAGTACAGCTGCCGCTAGTCAAACTGATAGTCAAACTAACGCTGCTTTAGAGCAAGCAAACTCCGCCGCTTCTCAAACAGGAGGTGATATTGGTTCTCCTAATGTTGATCCTAACGCTACTAAAGGTCCTGGGGGAAGAATTATACAATTTGAAAATTTTGGATCTGATTATGTCCCTGCTTTTCCTTATTTAAATGATCAATTAATAATAAACTCAGGTAGAGTTTTACTTAACTCTAAAACTGATTCAACAATGCTATTTGGTAAAAGATCTATAGCATTATCATCAGATGGTACTTTAAATTTTGATAGTCGTTTAAAATATATTGTTAATAGTCCTAGAATTGAATTAGGATTAGGTGACACTGGATCTGTTGCTTTAGGTGAACCATTAATAGATTATTTAGATAAATTATCTACAGGTCTTAATGATTTAGCAGTTGAATTAGCAAAAGTATTTAATACAGGTAATGATAGTCCATTCCAAGGTGTGAATATACAAGCAGGACGATTAGTAAATAAATTAAAAGAATTAGATACTATAAAAGGAAGTTTAAAATCTAATGTTGTATTTGTAGGTAAAAATATTGTTACTACTGTTGCTCCTTCTGTAACAGAAGAAGTTCAAACACCATCACAACCACCACCTGACAATTCAGAAGGTGGTTATACTAGTAAAGGTGATCAACAAAATGAAGAAGATCAACAAAATAAAAATAACCAACAAGATAGATTTGAAAAAGCCCCAGGTAAAGGTATTGGGGCTGAAAGAGATGAACAACCTCGTAATTATTCTCCGGGTTCTCAAGATACATTAAATTCAAATACAGGACCATCAAACAATTCATCAAATAATCAACCCGCTCCTGTTGTTAGAAGAGCAGGTGGAGATGATGGACCTCAAACAGCTAGTCCAACTCCTGAAGAAAATAATCCTTCAACATATAAACCAAAACGTCCTGATCCTACACCTGCAGAAGAATTATAAAAAATATTATTTATTAGAGTATGGCATTCGCTAAATTATCACAAACTATCTTTAAGGGCATCACTGATGCTGAGGCTAGTCTTAACAAGACTATTAATAAGGTATACTCTAATATTGACGAAATTAAAGATATTGATTTATGTCATATCTTAGAATATATAGCTAACCAAGCTGGATCTGCTGCTATTAGTAATAGTAAAACAATTAATGATGTAAAAACATTGGCTCGTACACTTGATAATTTTATTAACACATTTCAAAAGACATATCCGTTAACTACTCCGTTAGTTCAAGCTAAACAAATACAAGATTTAGTTGATAGTTTAAATTCAATTCCCGCTATTGAACCTAGTGTAACTCCTCAAGGACCTAAAATTAATAATCTATTTAAATCAGCAGCTGATAAATTAGCTCCATTTACTGATTCTAAAAATTTAACTCCTAGAAGTATTAATACAGTTATTAACTTGGTTAAAACTATTAGAGGTACTTTACAAGCTGTAGCTAGTATTACTAGTCCTGCTGATTTGTTAGGTATGTTAAAAATTAAATTAGACTTAAGTAAATTACAAAAATTTGTTGACCCAACTAAATTAATTCCTTTTCTAACTACATTATTAAATTTATTACGTGGTATATCTAATGTTATTCAAGTTATAATTAATTTTTTACAACAAATTAAAAACATAGTTAATCTATTAAAAACTATTGTTACTGTTATTAATGCTGTTATTTTAGCTGTATATGCTGTAACCGCTGTTTTACCAACAATGTTTTTAACTGCTGGTATAGTATTAGGATTTGAAAAAATACTTAAAACCATCCAGAAAAAAATTCTAGATCCTCTCACAGCTGTATTAACTGAAATTGATAATGGTCTAGCTTTGATTATAGGTATTTTAACCACCATACAAAACTTTTTAAGTAAAATTATATCAATTTTGCTTGATATAATAAATCAACTTCAAAATTGTAATGATTTAAGTGTTTCAACATTGTTAGCAGACTTTAAGAATACTATTGGGTCCTTACTAGGTAATTTAAGAGATATAGATTCAGCTATATTCGACTTTACAGCAGGTAACACAGACCCAGGTATAAATAATGCTTTAAATCAAAGATATAACGATTTAGGAGGAAACACAAGCGCTTCAGATGCTTTAATAAAAAATATTTTACTTAACGATAATCAATTTAATAATCAAAATCCTGTACTTCAAGTCCTACTAGACCAAAATCCAGGAAAATCATTAAATGAAGTATTATTAGGTCAGTTTGGTTTTAATAATAGTAATGCTCTATTAGATCCATCTTCTAACAATTTAAATGGAATTAAAACTAATACTGATGGATTAACAGGTAATGGTATAGGAGGAGCTTTAACACCTACTACTATTCCTGGTGGTAATAATGGTTTATCCTTTGATAGTAATGGATATAATCTTAATGATTTAAGTCGTTTGAATCGATTAGGTTTGGGTAATTTAAATAAAGATAGTACATTTGGACAAACCGGTGATCGTAATGTTAATAATTTAAATAATTTAAAAAGACAAGACTTACTTGATATAATTAATCGTTTACAAAAAGATAAAAAAAATCAAACAGAACTAAATAGTTTAACTAGATATTATAAAGGTTTAACATTAAAGATAATTGTTGAAGAGATAGTTGACAATGGTATCACTTTAAAAAGACGATACGGAATTGCTTTAAATAATAAAAGTATATTAGTCACATCAACTGATCCAACATACGCTACTAATATTGAAGTAATATTCAATGAACTTATTTTTAGAATTGATGTTGGTAAATTAGGCGAGCAAAATAATAATAGTACAAGTACTCAAATAAACAATTTAGGTGTAGGTGATGTATCTCAAGCTAGTAACTATAATTTACAAAGTAGTACCATGGCCGATATTAAAAATCAAGTAACACAAATACCAGCACTAAAAAATATATTAACATCAACAACTAAAAAATTAGCTATTAGTATAACACAACGTGATAGAATAGTTAAAACATTACTTAATATTGGGTACACTAAGGCTGAAATAACAGATTTATTAAAAAGTAAAGGATATAGTGTCGAAAATTTAGTATAAAATATTTATATATATGAAAACAGATGAATTTTTAAAACAATTACGTAAAATTATACGTGAAGAAGTGGAAATGGCGTTGGATAGTAGGTTAGAAACATTGAATGAAGTTAAACAACCCACACAAACTAAACGTGTACCTTCAACTCTTTCTAGTATTTTACCACCAAAATCACAACCTAAAAGGAGTCTTCCCGTACCTGACGTGAAAAATCCGTTATTAGCTAGTATTCTTAACGAAACTGCCATGACTATGACAGGAGATGATTTTAAAACAGCAATTAACGCGGATGCTAGTATGGCTCCTAACTTTATGGGTATGATGAAAAATAATATGCCTCATGCTACACCTGTAGTTGAATCTGTGGAAAGTATGTTAGCCTCTACAACACCAACTTCTGATATTAACGCAGTACAAATAAACGCTGTACCTGATTTCTCAGCAATAATGGGTAAATTTAAAGAAAACGGTAAAATATAATGGCACGTATAATTAAAAATATTAATCCATTAGATCTAAAACCTAGTACAGGTATTGGATTGTCTTTACCATTTAATGGTCCAATTGGATTTAACCTTAATTATACTACTAAGGATCAATTCCGTAATAACATACTTAATTTTTTATCTACTGCTCAAAGAGAAAGACCGTTCCAACCTAATTTTGGAGCTAATCTTAGACAATTCTTATTTGAAGCAAATGATGATCTAACTATAGGTGAAATAAAATCTTCATTACAAGATAGTTTAAATACTTATTTTCCTAATGTAGTGATAGATAACATTGATATATTACAATCTATAGATGCTTATCTTATGAATGTAATTATAAAATATACAGTTCCGAACCTTAACTTAACCGACACTTTAACACTAGAATTTAATAATGGCAACAGTCAATAACAATAAAGCAGTAACGTATTTAAATAAAGATTTTAATACATTTAGACAAGCTCTAGTAGACTTTGCTAAGACATATTATCCTAGTACGTATAATGACTTCTCAGCAGCCTCACCAGGTACAATGCTTATTGAAATGGCATCGTATGTGGGTGACGTTTTATCTTATTATGTTGATAGTCAAATACAAGAGAACTTTTTACAGTATGCTAAACAAAAGAATAATTTATATACTTTAGCTTATATGTTTGGTTATAAACCAAAAGTGACTAATGCCGCTGTAACTAATGTAGACATATATCAAATTGTACCCGCTAAAACAACAGGTTCAGTTGTTACTCCTGACTTTGATTATTCTTTAATTATACAAGAAGGAAGTCAACTTCAATCTAATTCTAATTCTGATGTTGTATTTTATATTAAAGATAAAGTAGATTTCTCATTATCTGGTTCATATAGTCCTACATCTGCTTCAATTTATAGTGTAGACAATAATAATGTTCCTACATTTTATTTACTTAAAAAATCTGTTGAAGCATTATCCGGTACACCTAAATCAACTACTTTCACTTTTGGCGCTCCTACTAGTTTTCCAACTGTGACAATTGGAGATACTAATATTATTGAAATCACAAGTGCATCAGACAGTGATGGAAATGTATGGTATGAAGTACCTTATTTAGCTCAATCTACAATTTATAAAGAAGTTCAAAATACAGGTGCAAACGATCCTAACTTGTCTCAATATAATAATAACGTTAATTATTTGTTGAGATTAATCAAAACAAGTAAACGTTTTGTAACACGATTTAACTCATCTAACCAATTAGAATTACAGTTTGGAGCAGGTTTATCTACAAATGATAATAAAGAAATTGTACCTGATCAAACTAATGTTGGTATGGGAATTTATGGTGGTGTTAATAAATTAACAACTGCTTTTGATCCTTCTAACTTTTTAGTAAGTGATGCTTATGGTATTGCTCCTTCTAATACTACATTAACTGTAAATTATTTAGTAGGTGGTGGTGCTATTTCAAATACATCTGCTAATACATTAACTGTACAAAGAAGTATGACAACAGCATTTGTTGGTACTAATTTAAATGCTACATTATCTAGCCAAGTAATAGCATCTCTTGCCTTCACTAACCCATCAGCTGCTACAGGTGGAGGAGATGGAGATGATATAAATGAATTAAGATTTAATACTATTTCTCAATTCCCAACACAATTACGTGCTGTAACTAAAGATGACTATCTAATTAGAGCTTTAAGTTTACCTTCAAAGTATGGTGTTATATCTAAAGCATATGTAACTCAAGATTTACAATCAGGTAATAAAATGGCTGATCCGTTATCATTATCTTTATATTTGTTAAGTTATAATGTTAATAACCAATTAACACCAGCATCTCCTGCTCTTAAAGAAAATTTAAGAACATACTTATCACAATATAGAATGTTAAGTGATGAGGTTTTAATTAAAGATGCATTTATTATTAATATTGGTATTGATTTTGATATTGTTGTAAGACCTAACTACGTTAATAGAACAGTATTGGCTAATTGTATAGACACATTAAAATCATACTTTGACGTTACCCAATGGCAAGTTAATCAACCAATTATTTTAGGTGAGGTATATAGTTTATTAGACTCAATAGATGGTGTGCAATTAGTACAAACTGTACGTATCAATAATTTAGTTGGTGAAGGTGCTGGTTACTCTCTATATTCTTATGATATAAATGGAGCTACATTAAAAAATGTTATATATCCATCACTAGACCCGTCAATCTTTGAAATAAAATACCCAGATACCGATATACAAGGTAGAGTAGTTACATACTAAGAGTCCAACTAATTTATATTTATATTTAGAATACTCTTAATTATGGCCGTTTACAAAATATTTTCTGAAAAAGACGCTGCGATTTACTCAGACGCACCTACTCAAAATACAGGTAGGGACGAAATATTAGACATATCTTCATTTAATGCGTTGAATGTACCTGGTTTAGGCGAAAACATTCAAGTGGCTCGCGCTTTAGTACAATTTCCATCAAGCGAAATAAATGATTTAATTTCTAACAATGTTACAGGTTCATATAAAGCCTATTTAAAATTATTTTTAGCAAACGGCTCTAATGTACCTGTTAACTATAACGTTAATGCTTATCCTATATCAGGAAGTTGGAATATGGGTACAGGTCGAAGAAGCGATTCACCCATTACAACTAATGGTGTAAGTTGGAAATATAGAGATAGCGCAAATGGTGCTACATCTTGGCTTACCTCGCCATCAACCCCAGGAGTGACCGCTTCATATAGTTCAACTACAGGTGGTGGTAACTGGTATACAGGTTCAGGAGGTGTTAATTTAAATTCATCTCAATCATTCACTTACACAACTGATAAAGATTTAAGTATTGATGTAACTAATGCTGTTATATTATGGCGTAGTGGATCAATAGTAAATAATGGCTTTATAATTAAACAAGATACTGCTATTGAATTTAGCACATCTTCATTTTTCTCTACTGCTTATTTCTCAATGGATACTCATACTATCTACCCACCGCAATTAGAAATTAAATGGGATGATTCATCATATGTTACAGGTTCATTTAGTATATTAACTAATGGTAACTTTGTATCAACATTGGCTAATAACAAGGGTAAGTATAATATGAACTCAAAACAACGTTTTAGAGTTTACAACAGAGATCAATTTCCTGCTAGGACATTCGCAACATCTTCCGTATATTTAAATAACAAATATTTACCTACGTCTTCGTATTGGTCTATTATAGATAATAAGACAAACGAGATAGTAGTTGATTTTGACACTAACTATACTAAAATAAGTGCTGATGTGACAAGTAACTATTTTGATGTATATATGAATGGATTAGAACCAGAAAGATATTATAAAATATTAATAAAATCAGTATTAAGTGATACTGAAACAGTTGTTATTGATGGTGAAAATTATTTTAAAATAGTTAAGTAATGGCCAATAATGTTAAACTAGCTAGACAAGTTTTTGGTAAGGGAACATATCCTAGAGTTATTGATACTAACTTTCGTCAGTTTATTGTTCCTTCTCCATTTCCTACACCTGGTATTTCTATTGAGGACTTTTTTACCGCTTATGATGATTTATTTTATCAAATACCAATTGAAGGAAATGTAAATTCACACAAATATTTGATTCAAAAAAGTACAGATTATGTTGGTGCTTTACAACAATCATCTGAAGTACAAGCTTTATTAGCTGAAATTAACCAATTAAGACAAGAAGTAAACGACGCTAACCAGACAATAGCAGATCTATTAGCAGCAGTATAATATGGCAGTTACAATAAAAAATATTAATGACGCTTACGTCTATCAGCTCTACAATCCGCAAGATGAGAACCTGATAAAGTCAGTATACATTTCTCGTAATTTTGGTCAACCCGAAGATTACATTGAGTATAATATCTTTGATTCTAAAGGTATTTTACTTACAACCACATATGATATAGATACTTTCAGAACAGTTAATCCTGATCCTGAAACTAATTTATACACTACAATTAAATTCGACCCCGAATTTGATGTTAAAAGTGAAGGTTTTAATACAGGTAAGGTTCAAATTACTTACAACGTATTTAGAAAATTATTCAAGAGTGGTTTACAAAACTTATTCTGGATTAAGGATATTTCCACAGATAGAACTGAATTAAAAATTTATAGAAACGATTTATCAAATCAAGAATTACAACAATTATTCTTTGAATTCAATACGTTATTTGTTTCTAAAGCATACTATCAAGACTTTCTTTTAAACTTTGGTGACGGTATTAATCTTATTGGTGTTAATGTAGCATACGTTGAGGATCCACTTCAATCTTACCTATTAATTAAGTTATACGAACCATTACCTGCTCGATTTGGTAAAAAAGATACTTTTTGGATTGTTGACAGGATTTCTGATCCTATTACTTTTGAAGTAACTAGTATTATTGAGGAAGCACCTATTGGTACTACATTTTTACCTTTAAAAGGACCTAACTTTAATATTGATATTAACGAGAAAGCAAGTCAAACTACTCCTTATTTCAATTACACAGAATTATTTTCATCTCCTGTTTCATCATCTATACAACAACTTAAAAGTTACTTAGATGTTAAAGGAGCTAATATTAATATTGATTTTTCAAATTATACTAATTTTGTTCATTTTTCATCTGCTCAAAAGCGTTTAGATAATTTTGTAACAAAGTTAACTTCAATTGAGTCATACCAAAATGACTTAAATACTTTATCTAATCTTACTTCATCAGCTAATCATATATTCACTACTGCTAGTGTTGCTACAACACAAGCATTGTTAGATAATATTATAACTAAGTTTGATGAATATGAATATTATTTATATTTTGAATCTAGCTCATATGCTTGGCCTAAAATAAATTCAACCGCTCCTTACTTATTATACTCAGTAAGTAGTTCTCAAGGATCTACCTTTTATGTTAATCAATCAGTTAGTGCTTCAACTCATGATTTAACTAACGAAAATTATTTATTTAATTTATTACCTCAATACGTCAAAGATAACTCAGATAACTCAAACATATGGACATTTGTCTCTATGATGGGTCAACAATTTGATGAGATATGGTTATATATTAAAGCTATAACTGACAAGTATAATACTGATAATAGAACTGACTATGGTTTATCTCAAGATCTAATAGCAGATGCTTTACAATCATTTGGTATTAAATTATACACTAACACTAGCACTAATAGTGATCTATATAGTTCATATCTTGGCTTAACACCATCAGGATCATTATTACCTACCACAGGTTCAGAATTAATTACAAATTATGTGACAGGTTCTAACAAAACTACACCAACTTACGATCTTACTACTGAACTTTATAAGAGATTATATCATAATTTACCATATTTACTTAAATCTAAGGGTACTGAAAAAGGTATTCGTGCGTTAATTAACTTATACGGCATACCAGATTCAATACTTTCTGTAAACGAATACGGTGGAACTGATAAAAACTCAGTTGAACCTAACGTTTATAAGGAAAAAACAGCATATACTTTCTATACTTCAGGTTCTTACAATGTGAAAATGTCATGGGCACCATTACTCGCTAATGATTGGATAGGAAATTATGTTAATGATGGATATACGTTACCTGGATATGTTGATGATTTAATTACACCTGATACTATTGAATTTAGATTCAAAACTGATGGTGTACCTAATTCTACTCATTATAGTCAATCTGTATTCCAAGTTGGTACAGGTAGCGCTATGAAGTTTGGAACACAATTAACTTATGATACTACTAATGTAAATTCTAATTATGGTAATTTAAAATTATTCCTATTTAGTTCATCTTCATATGTTACTAGTAGTGCTATTAATCTTCCATTCTATGATAAAGGATGGTGGAGTGTGATGATTAAACGTGAAACTGGATCTTTATCTTTATCACATAATGATGTAAGTAATAGATATTGGGTTTATGTTAAGAATTCTTTATATGATGGATATGATGGTGTTACATTAGGATTCCAAGGATCTTCTAGTGTTTATGTTGACGGTGCTACTTCTGCTTCATATAATGAATCTTGGAATAGCTTTGTCACTAATGCTGAATACGCTGTTGAAGGATATGTTAATGAAGGATATGTTGAACAAATTGATTCATATAGTGCTTACTTAGGTGGCTCCAATAATGGAAATATATTAAGTTCAGGTAGTACTATATTTAAAGGATACTTCCAAGAATTTAGATATTGGGCAGAATCATTAAATGAGTCTACTTTTGATATTCATGTATTAAATCCATCATCATATGTTGGTAATACTTTTAGTTCGTCATATTCAACTTTAGGATTTAGATTACCATTAAACAGTATATATAGCAACACAGTTGATGTTAGCCACTCAGTTCATCCTTCATACGCCGGAAATGGTTTAGCGTCATCTGAATCATTCTATGATGGAGATGCTAGTTGGAGTTTTGCAGATACTATTCCTAATAGTTTCAAGAAAACAGATTATTATGAGATAACTAGTACACCTAACGCCGCTAATAGAAATGTAAGTGATAAGATTAGAATCCAATCTAATACACTTATTTCAGGAAGTACTTTATCTCCATTTACTAGTACTGTTAAACCTACATTTGAAAAAAATCCTAACTCTCATGTTGTAGAAATTGCTTTCTCTCCATCTAATGAAGTTGATAAAGATATTATTAACCAATTTGGAAACTTAAATCTAGACAATTATGTAGGTGATCCTAGAGATAACGCTAAATCATCATACCCAGAACTAACAAGTTTAAATGATTTTTACTTACAAAGATTTGTTAATAGATACAATGTACAAGATTTTGTTCGTTTAATTAAATATTTTGACAACTCATTATTTAAATTAATTAAGGATTTTGTTCCTGGTAGAGCTAATGTTTCTACAGGTATTGTAGTTAAACCTACTATACTTGAAAGAAGTAAAATAGAACGTAATGAACCGGGAGTTATAACACAATATAATTCACCTTCAGGATCTATAGAGATGGAAACCATTACTGGTTCAAATGCTATTGGTAAATACTATAATACATCATACACAGCATCTATTACTACTCCATCAGGTTCTAAAACATATCTTGTTAGAAATGATAATAGAGAAATGTTCACTGGTGATTTTGGTGGTACTACATTAACTGTATATACTCAATCAGCAGGAAATATTATATTTGAAAGAAATACATTACCATCAGGATCAAGTACAGGTATAGGTAACAACTACCAATTATTACCATTTCAACCATTACTTAATAATGTTACTGGTAGTAGAACTACTAATAAATTTACAGTAGTTGATTATAATGGTATAAGTACTAGACCTACTGATTTTGGTTATTTGTTAAGTTGGTCATTTTCTGGATCAACACCTACATACGATAATAATATTTTTAGAGCAGATGTTCAAGATAGTAACTACACAACAGCTAGAATTATTAATCCAAGATATTTAGGTTCTAAAACAACAAGTGCTAAATATAATGTTTATACTAAAGGAGATAAATCATATGGTCAAACAGCCGCTATTGATCATTACCCAGTAACATTTGCTTATTTCAATGAGGTATATTTAACAGGATCTGCATTACCTGAAAGATCTAATGTGTATATTAAGTACTTAATTAACATATTATCAGAAGTAGTTGAATTAAACCGCCAAAACAAAAATTTAAATGATATTCAAAATATCTTTAAGTCTGGGGAAAATGTTGTTATATCATTAACTGATAACCAAAATCCAAGCAACCAGAAATTTTTGGATGGTATTAAATCAACATTCGCAGGTGGTTTTAAGTATGTACCTATATTGTATAATACTTCAGCTCCTGGTTTCCCAACTTTAACATATACTTTAACTTCATCAGTATCATACATTCCAACATCAAGTGTTGAAATCGGCATATACTCAGCCGCTAGCGCGTCTGGTCAGCTTTTCATTAGTGGTGGTGCTTATCCATTAACAAGTAGTAATTTAATATTAGGTGATGATTTGGGTATTATAGATTACAGATACCATTATGTTTCTTCATCTGCGGCTAGATTAAATGATTTATTAACAGTGTTCATCAATTATGATATTGATGTTTTCATGACAGGATCATTTGTAGCAACAAGTACAAAACCTGTCACTGAATGGTTAGGTAATCCTCAAAAATATAATAACTTAAGTGCATCTTATGTATTTAATACTTCTATGAGAATACCTGCTATGGTGACAGAATATACAGGTTCACTTCGAGATCTTATTGTAGGAGCTACCTACCCAGAACCATATAATAGAGGAGAATTAACAATATCAGGATCATGGTGGTATTCAGACTCAAAAGGAGATTATGATTATACTGCTAGTTGGTACAGTGGTAGTACAACATCTCCACCTACAGCATCTGCACTTTATGATGTTACAAGTAGTGTTTATTCTAGACCTCCTATTTCAGCTTCATTATTTGTTCCTATTGAAACAAATTTGAATACAGTATTAACTACTCAAGTATATGATACACCAACAAGTAAAGGATTCTTCTTACGTGATTTGAATAATAAATCAATCATGTCCGGTTCAATATCCATGTCTTATTGGTATGGTGGATTCACTGAAGCTAATTTATTCACAGCATCAATGATATCAGAATCTGTTTCATATTCTGTAGTGGGAACATATGAAAATATTGAGCAAGAATTTATGATGCAACCAGGAGATATGATTAGATTTTATGATGTAACTACTAATACATTCCCAAGGGTATTTGAACGTGAAGTTAAATCTGTATCTGTCCCAAGAACAGATGAGGTTATCCGACTAGGAAGACGTATATTAGTCGAGTTAAATGATAATATACCGTCAAATGCTTGTGAGGAAGCTATTGTTCCTGGTACAACATTGGAAAATGCGAGAATAATTAATAGATTTATTATATTAAGAAAAGATCCGGATGAAACCAATATAGTAATTGACCATACTAAACAGCCAGGATTAACATCCACTGGTATTATTATACCGGAATTCATACCACAAGAATTAAGAAATCAAGCGGGTGATATTGTTAAAGCTCTAAAAGCACAAAACTTAATAACGTAAAAACTATAACTAATATATATTTATAATAGCAATCAACAAGATTTATGGGATATTTAAATAATTCAACAGTAACTGTAGACGCTATCTTAACGAAAAAAGGTAGAGAACTGTTAGCTCGTAATAACGGATCATTTCAAATCACGCAATTTTCATTGTCTGATGATGAGATAGATTACACTTTGTATAATCCAAACCATCCATCAGGATCTGCTTTCTATGGTGAAGCCATTGAAGCGATGCCTGTGCTTGAAGCGTTTCCTGACGAGACACAAATCATGAAATATAAGTTAGTTACTCTACCAAGAGGTACAGCTAAGTTACCAATTATCAATATTGGTTACTCAAGTATTTCATTACGTCAAGGTTCATCACTAGCAATTACACCACAAACATTAAACTACTTAGGAGCTTCATCTACATTTGAATCTTCAGGTTATGTTGCTGTTATAGGTGATGTTAGATTAACTTCTAACTTTACAGGTGTTGGTATCAACACAGCAGAAGCACAAGCTTTAAATTCAACTTCAACTATCGGTACAAACGTAAGTAAAACAATCGTTGGTACTACAATTAATATTACAGCAACTACTGTTAACTCATTATTTGGTTCTCAATCTACCCTATATACTACATTAACTGTAATTGGTAGAGATTCTGGAGCTAGAATTAGTGTTCCTATCGTTGTAACTAAAGTAACTCAATAATAATAAACTATGAGCTTTGTAAGGTTTAACCCTGAAGATTTTGTAATAAGTGCTGAGTCAGTAACTGCTCCATTATGGACAGGTAACACTCCGACATTAAATGCCTTTTATACAGGCTCATCTGCAACATCTTCATTTTATTTAGATGTATATAATTTAACCCCAGGTACTTCTGGATCTGAAACTCAGTTTTCTATCGCGTATGGTAACTATAAAGGTTCAGGTTCAATTCTATTTAATCCATTAGTTACAGGTAGTTCACCAACTAGAACAACTTATGGTCAATATAGAAATTTGATTTACGCTGATGAAAACACATACTTTAATTTTGGTACTGGTAATACAGCATCATTAGACATGTATGTACTTAATGTTAATAGAGCTAGATATAAAGAATCTTTAATGCCTGGTACTTTTAACTTGACACTTTCTGGTTCTAGTTTAGGTGCTCCTGTTTCTTTAAAGTTAACAGATGATAGTAATGACTCAACAGTTATTAACTATAGCGACGCAGGTAGAATTTTCAATATTGTAAGTGGTAGTAATGGGTCATCAGGTGGTCAAACATCAATTACTACAGCGGGTGTTTATGGTAAATTCTTACCAGATGTTGGTTTAATTATTTTAAACCCATCAGCATTATCTCTTACATCTATATTAGGTGGTATTAGTTTAAATGTTAGTCAATCAAGTAACTCATCAGGAAATAATAATGAAACTTTATATAACGCTATTAAATTAGGAGCTTCGTTCCAAATGAATAGTCAAGAAACAATTTCATCTAACTACTTGTTTGTTAGAGTAAAGAATGGTGATTTTAATTATACTACTAATCCATCATTTATAAGTGGTAGTGGTGAATTAGTATTCCCAACTTTAGTTAATAATCCTCAAACATACATGACAACAGTTGGTATGTACAATGATAATAACGAATTGTTAGCAGTAGCTAAGATGAGTAAACCGCTGGTTAAAGATTTCACTAAAGAAGCATTAATTCGAGTTAAGTTAGATTTCTAATGAATGAGTTCAGCCTTCAAAACATTAAAACAGTCGGACGTTACAATCGTTCCTTACGCCGCTAATAAACAGTGGAGTATAGCGAGTGCATCTTTAAGTAATTACAATATAACTGTCTTCCAAGGTCTAAACACCCCTATCCAAGGATATGGTGGAGTTAACAAATCAGGACTAGGTGATTATGTGGGTAGTGGACCCATATTCAATCCTAATACTTTCGCTACTACAACTAATGGTGAATACAAAGCATTAGTTTATCGTTCAATCAAACAACTATATTACCAAAACTACTTAACCAGTTCATGGTTACAGTCATCATCGTCTTTTGACAATTACGATGCGTCTACTGCGGGGTATGGTACGGGAAATGAAGTACAAAAGTATTTTCCCACTGGATCTAACGAAACTATACAAGTATTATCAATTCCATATAATATATTTGGTACTAATATAGTACCTGCGACATTAACGTTAAGTAGCAGCGCATATAACATCGTTGATGATGGTGATGGCAACTTGTATGATTCTAGTTCTTTAGTTGGAAATATCGTTTATTCTCACGGTTTAGCCGTAATAACTAACCAACTATACCAAAATATATTCACTAGTTCGTTTAATCTAGCATTTAAAGGTGAAGTTATCATTTATGATAATGAAGTACGTTGCCATATCAATGAGAATGACTTTAACATGTCATTAAACCCATCAATTCTATCAGATGGTAGTGGTTCAATGTATTCATTTGCTACACAATCTTATTTTCATCCATACGCGACAGCTATTGGGTTATATAATGATACTAATGAGTTACTCGCTGTAGCTAAGTTTAGTACTCCAATTCCTATACCGTCTAATACTGACATGACGTTTGTTGTTAAATTTGATACATAATGATTAAACTAATAAACATATTAAAAGAGATAAAAGAAGATATTAAAATAGTCTTATATAACAAAGGGAAAGATGTAGGAGCAGATTTAGATTTTTCTGATGAAGATATTGAGAATGCTCCTAAAGTACAGATACCCCTTAGCAAGCTAGTTCGCTATGAACCCGCTATAAAGATGAAATCACCTGAATCTATTAAAATTGTTAAGCGCTTAGTTAACCAATATAAGAGTGGTAAAACAATAGATCCAATATTAGTTCGTAAAAAAGGAAATAAATTTCAAATTTTAGATGGTCACCATAGATACACCGCAGCTAAACTTGCAGGCTTATCAAGCATAAATGCTATCATAGTCCCAGATGAAAATATTACAAAAGGTGAGTAATAATTAAAGTTTATGAATAAATGGTTACATTATTTGGATGATGGTACACTCACTGAGTGGCCTGAAGTATTAGAACCACAATACTATGGTTTTATTTATATCATCCAAAATAAAACAAATAGTAAGTTTTACATAGGTAAAAAAGCATTCTTCCATAATAAGAAGAAAAAACTCACCAAAAAAGAATTAGCCGAACAATCAGGACCAGGACGTAGGTCAACTACTAAAACTGAACAGGTAGATAGTGGATGGAAAGCATATTGGGGTAGTTCTAAAGAATTACTCGCAGATATGAAACAGTTAGGTGAAGATCAATTTGAACGTATTATATTACAATTCTGTGATACTAAAAAACAACAGACATATTATGAGATATATCATCAAATTATATATGGAGTTCTACATACCGAGAATAGCTATAATGATAACATTTTAGGTAAGTTTTTCCGTAAAGATTTGGCCTCGCAGGAATAAGACGTTAACTTCTAAGCATGCTAAATGCCGCATTAGTAAGTACAGTCAATAGTGTGTTGGGTAAGGGAAAGGAAACAAGTGGTAATAACTACGCGTATCAATGTCCATTTTGTCAACATCACAAACCAAAACTAGAGATTAATCTAGTACCTAACTCCAAAGGTGAGAATTTTTGGCATTGTTGGGTGTGTAATGCTAAAGGCAAATCATTACTTGGT
>Ga0114978_10002095_pt1 | contig 16541 bp, 1 predicted proteins | sample S_140212_EF_Meta_FD_87027 | JGI IMG/M metagenome (GOLD analysis project Ga0114978, IMG submission 87027) | Freshwater microbial communities from Lake Simoncouche, Canada to study carbon cycling - S_140212_EF_MetaG | ecosystem: Environmental > Aquatic > Freshwater > Lake | place: Lake... | reverse complement strand
TATGGCAGACACAGGCAAGCCAATCCCAAGCCCAGTCGCGGCAATCGCCCAGCAGTGGACGCGCCTCATTCCGAATTCTTCGCGTCGTGCCAAGGTCGACGCGCGCCGCCTTGCCATCGACACGGGTCCAGGTTGGTCGCGTGCGATTCTCTGCGAGCGCTCGGCAGGTCGTATCACCATCGTCCGCGTGTTCGATGAGGTGGTGACAGCCGAGGGCGAGCGCGCAAATCCGAGGGAAATTCTAGGAGTTCCTGGAGCTCCATGTGTGATCGCCCTCGCGCGTGAAGAGTCGCTCATTGGACGGGTAGAACTTCCCTGCGATGACGAGGCGGAGTTGCGCAGCATGGCGCGCATGGCGTTGGTCCGCGACTACAGCGTCGAGGGAATGGAAACGCTTTGCGACTTTCAGCGTTCGTCGACATCAAGTGGCGTGACCAGTGTTGTGGTGGCCGCCGCAACAAGGGCGCGCATCGACGAGGCTTCGGCGCGCGCTGGTTCGCCGGTCGCGCGCATCTCGGTGCGCGCGCTCGGCATGCTCGCACTTATCCGCGCCAGTGACACGATGCAGCATGGCTGTACCCTCGCCGTCGATGCAACGCGCGACATGCTCGAGTGCACGCTGGTGCGCGACGGCGAGTTGCTGCATTCACGCGGCGCCGCGCTTGGTTCAGGAAGCGATGAGCAAAAAAACACTGCAATTCTCGTTGAATTCCGCCGTCTTCTCGCCGCGCTCCGTTCGTCCCCCGATGGGCTTGCGCTTGATCGCGTTGTGATCGTTGCGGACAAAACGGTCGCTGCTTTGATCGCGCCGCAATTGGCAGCCATCGCAGGTTGCTCGGCGGTGCGCCTCGATTCGCATCCGCGCGTTGCCTTCGCATCGGCCGATGTACGCGAGCAAGCGTGCGCCAGTTGTCTTCCCCTCGCTGGTCTGTTGCTGGAAGACGACGCAGCGGTTGTGGCAACGGGCGACGCGATCGACCTGTTGCATCCCACTGCGCTCATCGATGTTGCCGCGCGAACGCGCCAGCGCATCCTCACGATCGCGGGAATCATGGTGATCGCGGGACTTGGTGGCTGGACTTTCGGCGCGCGATCATGGTCTGCGCTTGAAGGTCGCCACGATGATCTTCGTGCCAAGGCCCGCACCGCATCACCATTGCGTCTTCGCTACAAGCGCGATGACCTCAAGGTCAAGCACATCGAGGCGTATCGATTGCTCGCGCCCAATTGGCTCGCCCACTTCGATGGACTTCGGCGGTTCGCGCCTGATCCATCGAGCGTTGTGCTTGACAGCCTGAGTGCGCAGCTCGACGCCACTGAAATCGAGTTCAGCGACACAGGCAAGATGTCGGCAAAGCCCGAGCTGCGCTTCATTCTCGACGGCGAGGCGAAAGACCGCACCACCGCCGACGCGTTGCGCGACGCGCTGGTGAAGGAGAAGGGCTACACCGTTGGTTCGACGGGCGCCGATGCGCGCGGTGGTCGCCGACTTCCCTATCCCTTCGCTTACACGCTGCGCACGACTGAACTCGAGCCCAAGCAATTGGGCGTGACGGGTGGCGCAGCGGATCCCGCGGCGAAAGCAGGGGGCGGATCATGAAGTCGACCTCCGTGACATCGATTTCCGTGACATCGATCGATCCATCCCGACTCCTCCGTCGTCACTGGTTCACCCTCGCCATCGCGGTGAGCGTGATCAGCGCGATTCTGATCGGCTTCTTCGTCGGCGACCGGCGCATGTCGGCGGAGCGAGTCTCCGCCCTGGCCGAGATCGATACCTATGTGCAGGTCCTGACCGACGCGACGGCAAAGTCGAAGGCGCGCCCCGAGCTCGACGGCAAGTTGCAGGGCATCGCCAACCAGATGCTCGGTTCGAGTCTTGAGACCGTCGACAGTGAGGTCCGCCGGCGGCTCAATCGCGCCTGCGAAGAACTCGGTTTCAACGACTTTTCGGTGACCACCGGAACCTCGGTTGGGCGGCCAACACCCGCCAAGAAAGAGTTCAAATCACCCGACTCGCGCAAAATGCGCGACGAGATCGACTTCATGGAGGTTCAAGCAACTGTGATTGCAAGAGCCTCTGTGGACAAGGTTTACCGATTGATTTTCCGCGTTGATGCCGAGCCGTGGATCAAGCGCATAGAGTCGGTAAGGCTCAATCCGAGCGCCGACGGCCAGCAGGTCGGCGTCACCCTCAGACTCACCACCCCGTTCATGCCCGGGTATGTCGGGAAGACGCCGCCGAAGTTTGATCCAGCGACGCTCCAACTCGCAGATCGATACGCCGCGCTCTTCTCCTCCAACCCGTTTCGCATTCCACCGCCGCCCGTGGTGGTGCCTGCCGCGATCGCCGCCGTTCCTGGCGCAGCGCCGACTGTGACCGCTCCCGCGCAGGCCGCAGTTACAGCAACAGTTCCTCCGATTGGACTGGGTGGATTTCCCTACGGAGAATGGCAGATCACCGGCGTGATCGAAGGCCCGAGCGGACCCGAGGCTTGGCTGCGCCATCTTCCTTCAGGATCGAATGTTGTGCTTCATCCAACCATGACTGCCGGAGAGCTTGTTTTCCGCGGCGTCGAGTATGATTTCGCCGTGTTCGAGAGCCCATCTGGTGCCTGTCGAATTCAGGTTGGAACCAACCTCACCCAACGGTCTGCGTTGCTTGCGTCGCCGACCAACGGGTGAACTAAAACTAATGACTGTGCTCGCAAGATGCGAGCGGTTGCGAAGGCCCGCGCGTTATGTGCGTTGCGAGGCCTTTGCGGCGGAGTGTCTTCAGCCGAGCAGTTGCTCGGGAACGGAGTCAGCATGAAGAAGCAAACGAGGCGGTCGACGGGCATGACGAGCATGGCGCAAATGGTGACGGGTGTCACCCCGCTGATAGCGGCTGCGATTGCAGGACAGCCAACGATCGCATCGGCTCTTCAAGAATCGGCTCCTCAAGCAGCGGCTCCTACGGCTCCGGCTCCTGAAAGCCAGAGTTCCACGACGCCCGCTTCGAACGCTGCTCCGCAAACGCCGCCGTCGCGTCAATCGGTGCGGGTGCGCTTCAACTTCAAGGGTCAGACCTACGACCAAATTCTCGACTACTTCAGTCGCACCACTGGTCTGCCCGTGGTGCGTGAGACCGACGTTCCCAAGGGCACGGTCGACTACATCTATCCCAAGGATTACACGCTCGAGGAAGCGTTGCGCACGATGAATGTGCTGCTGCAGACGCAAGGATGCATGCTGCGCGATGATGGCAGTCGGCTGTATCTGCAGAAGCTCGACGACATGAAGCGTGAGAATGTGCCGACCTTCATCGGCACCGTGCCCGCGAATATTGGCGACGAAGAGATCGTCACCATCGTGCTGCCGCTGCTGAACGCACAGGCGAAGCCCGTTGCCGAACAACTCAAGTCGCTGGTGGCGAGCTACGGTTCCGTCACCGCGCTTGAGCAGCAGAACGCCGTGCTCATTGTTGAAACCGCTGCACAGGTACGCCGACTGCAGCGCATCATCGAAGAGCTCGACCGCCAGGATGTCGAGAATGTCATCGAGCTTATTCCGGTGCGCTTCACCAAGGCCAGCTCGATCATCCTGAGCTTGCAGGCATTGATGGGCGAGCGCGTGGTGGAGTATGTGATCGCTGATGGAAAGCGGCAGAAGATCGAGGAAAATAGGGTTGCGGGCCTCATGCTCGCCGCCGACGACCGCACCAACGCAATCATTGCCCGCGGTCCGCGCGCCAAGATCGAGTCGGTTCGCCAGACGCTTGAGTTGCTCGATGTGCCGATTGCTGATGCTGCTGCGCCGACGGCGTCGGGCGGTCGTGGCATGAAGACATTTTCAGTCGAGAAGGTAAAGCCGCAGGCGGCGAAGGAACGGCTCGAGCAATTGTTCGCCGGCTATCCCGCCGACAAGAAGCCAACGATCGTTGCGTTGCCCGAAGCCGAACGCGTGACCATCGTTGGTGATCTCGGAGCGATCGATGACGCCGAGCGATTCATCGGCGAGATGGAAGGATTCGATCCGAAGAAGATTGCCGCGGGCAAACTGGGCGCGACTACTCGCGACCGTCTGCGCGGCGATCGCGCGATTGCTGCGATTGAATTGCAGAGCGCGTCGCCCGATGCGATTCTCGCTGCGGCGAAGTCGCTTCTTTCCAAGCGTCAGCAGGACGAAGTCACGCTGGTTGCCGGCCCCGATGGCCGCACGGTTCTGGTCGGCGGCGATTCCTCCGACATCGCGGGCATCCGCGCGATCGTGGAAACGCTCGACCGCCCGGCCAATGTCGATCGCCAAGTGCGCCTCATTCGCGTCACCAGCAAAGACGGCGAGGCCAGCCTCGAGCGTACGCGCCAACTTTACGAGCAGCAGACGAAGGCGAGCGATCCATCGCGCAGCCTGCGCATCGAGTACGACGCCAAGAGCCATGAACTGGTGCTCATCGGCAGCGCGCAGTCGATCTCTCGCTTCACCGAATTGATGAACCAGGTCGACGCGACTCGCGTGGTTGAGCGCGAAACGCGCCAGATTGCGCTTGTGAACGCGCAGCCGAGCACGATCGTCGCGCAGGTACGCGAGCTCGCCAAGCAGGTGCTTGATCCGCATGACGGATCGACTTTCGTCCCGCCCTCGATTGAGGCCGTCGACTCGATGAAGGCGCTGCTTGTTTCGGGCACGCCCGAGCAGGTCGCGCAGGTGCAGTCGTTGGTGGCGGGGTTGGATCGCACGGGCCGTGATGCCTTCGCTTTCCGCGCGATTCCCGCGCCCGGTGCTGATGTCGCTCGGCTGGTTGAGCGCGCCAACATGGTGTTTGCGCAATTGGCAAAGGGCTCCGAGCAGGAGTTTCCTGCGCCAACCGTCGAGATCGATTCGTCGAGCGGTGCGCTGCTCGTGGGCGGACGCAGCGCTTCGGTTGCGATGTTCGAGCAGGCGCTCGGACAGGCGCGCCAACTGATGCCGCCGCCGCGCACGGCGAAAATCGTGCCGATGCGTGCAGCCAAGGCAAGCGATGTTGCAGCGAAACTTTCGCCGCTGCTCGCGTCTGCGTCGCCCGTCGATCCGTCGCGCAGCGTTCCTGCGGCCGAGATCAAGGTCATCGAGCCGACCAACTCGCTCTACATCATCGGTGAAGCGCCGCAGCTCGCGCTCATCGACAGCTTCGTGCGCGATCTCGACATCTCCTCGCCCGAGGAACTGCCGCCGCTTCGGCTGCTGCAGCTGCGTGGCGGCGATGCAAATCAGGTCGCGGCGATGCTCGCCAAGCGTTACGACGAGCGCGCTCCCGACGAGCGCCGTTTGAAGCCCGTGCGCATCGAGAGCGATGCCACCACCAACACGCTGATCGTCACCGCGCACGCGAGTGTGTTCGAGGAAATCAAGGGATTCATCGGCGAACTCAACCGCTCGGGCGATACCGGCGCGGGCCCGACCCGCGAGACTTTTGTGATGGCGCTCAAGGCCGCCAAGGCGACCGACCTCGCCACCGCGCTCGACAAGCTCTATCCGCCGCCGGCGGTTCCTCTCGATGCACGCGGCCGTCCGCTGCCCCATCTGCAGAAGCCGAAGGAAGTCTTCGTCACCGCCGATGCAACCACCAACTCGCTCATCGTCGAGGCGCCGTCGGAGCGCCGCGCGAGCTTTGAGCAGCTCGTACTCACGCTCGATCGCACGCCGTTGCCGCCACAAGCGGAACTGCGCACCTATCGCGTGGACAAGGGTGACATCGAGCGTATCGCGCAGACGCTGCGCGATCTCGGCGCGCGTGGAATGCTCTCGAAGCCTGGCGTTGACGGCGCGAAGCCTGTCGATGTGCTGGTGCAAACTGAGGCCACCAGCCGCACGCTGATTGTCGCGGGCGATTCGATGACCTTCGAGAAGACCGAGCAGTTGCTTAAGCAGCTGCAGGCAGTGGCGGTCAAGCGTGGCGTGCGCGTGATCGATGTCGGAGCGGGCGATGCGGCTGTGCTTCTGGCCAAGGCGCTCAAGCTTGCGGCGCTCGAACCCGCCGAGGGCGAGAAGCCCGCGATCGAGACGGAGATCGACGCTGCCAACGGAACCATCGTTGCCAGTGGTGAGGACGAGCCGCTCGCGCGTTTTGCCGATGCATGTCGCCAACTCGTTGCCGCGACGAGTCCGAGCGCGGATGTCCGCGTTATTCCAATGAGTTTCGCCAAGGCCGTCGACGCCAAGGCCTACCTCGATGGCCTCGCCGCGAGCCGACTCGGTCAGAGCGCGGGATTTGCGCGTGAGCCGGTGATCGAGGTGCTCGATCGCACCAACTCGCTGCTCGTTGCCGCCGATGCGCGCCAACATGAGTTGCTCGCTGTTCTCCTCAAGAATCTCGATGTGCCCATGGGCGCCACGCCACCGCTGCGCATTCTGCAGTTGCGCAGCGCCGATGCCGCCACTCTCGCGACTGCGCTCATGCAGACCTACGCGCAGCGCACGCCAGAGGAAAAGGGCGCGAAGCCCGTGCAAATCACCGCTGAGGCGCAGACCAACGCGCTGATCGTGGCCGCGCATCCTGATTTGTTGCCCGAGATTCAGAAGATCGTCGAGGATCTCAACGGTGCGACGCGGCAGTCCGCTTCCGATCGAGAGATCCGCATTTTCTCGCTGAAAGTTGCGCGTGCAGGCGAGTTGGCCAAGACCATCGACGAGATGTATCCGCAGCCACCGGTGCCGGTGGATCCGCGCGGACGAGCTCGGCCTGAGCTTCAGCCACCGCGTGAAGTCGTGGTGCGCGCCGATGCGCAGACCAACTCGCTCATCGTCGACGCGCCGCTCGCGCGCATGGCCGGCTTCGAGAAACTTGTCGAACAACTCGATCGCACCCAAGCGATGCCCGATGCGGAAATTCGTACTTGGCGTTTGGCCGATGGAAACCTCGAAGGAATCGCCAAGACTATTCGCGAGCTCGCCGTTGCGGGCAAGTTTGGACCAGAAGGCACCAGCACCGTTGTCACCACCGAGCCTGTCTCGAAGACGCTGGTTGTGAGTGCCGCCGCCAGCGTTTTTCCGCGAGTGGAACAGGTCGTCAAGGGCGTCGAGGGAGCGGCACAGCCCGCAACCACGCTGCGCGTTTTCAAGTTGAAGAGTGCGAAGGCTGAATCGCTGGCTCCGCTCGTGCGCAGCGCGCTTGAGGGCAGGCTCGCGGAAATCGAGCCGACGCTCGCCAGCCGCGCCACCCGCGTGCTCGACATCGCATCGGATCGCCGTTCCAACGCGCTCATCGTGAGCGCGCCCGATGCGCTCATGCCCGTGGTTGAGGAGTTGGTGCGTCAACTCGATGATGGCAATCTGTCGGCGGGCGAACCAATCGTGCGCGTGCGCCCGTTGCTTTACGCCGATGCAACTGAAGTTGCGTCAAGCCTGACGCAGGCGCTCGGTGCCGCGACCAATCCTGCCACCCACGAACCGTTGGCGGTGAAGGTGATCGCTGCGACCGGATCGAACGCGCTGCTCATGGTGGGGCCTGCGACCGATCTCGATGAGGCCGACAAGCTCATCGCTCCACTGGACGAGCGTCCCGCGCTCGACTCGGTTGACGCGAAAACATTTGTGCTGAAGAACACCGATAGCGCGCGCATCGCTCCGCTGGTGCAGCGGCTGCTGGCCGACCAACAGGACACTGATCCGCGTCTTGCGCTTGAGCGCATGCGCCGCACGCGCGGTCAGATCGCGCCAACGCCGCCAGTGCGTGTTGAGGCCGATCCGCGCACCAATTCGCTGATCGTCTCTGGTGCTGCACGCATCATGAGCGTCGCCGAAGGACTCATCAAGGAACTCGATCGTGACGGCGATGCGCCGTCGCGCTCGTGGATCGTGTTCACGCCGACCAAGGCGCCGGTGTCGCTGCTTGTTGAGGAGGCGCGTCGAATTCTCGAGAGCGCTGGCACTGGCGGAGCGTCGCGCGTCGAACTGTCCGCGCTTGCACAGTCGGGCACTATCGTCATCGTCGGCACCACCGAAGGAACGGCACGCGCGAAGGAGATTCTCTCTGAGCTCGACAGCAAGGCTTTCGCTGCGCCACAGGCCGATTTCCGCGTTGTTCAGCTCAAGCATGTTTCGCCGGATGTCGTGGTGAGTGCGCTCACCGCTGTACTTTCCGATCGCTCGCGCTGGCCCGCATCGCTCGTGTCGGCCGCAAAGGCGGGCGCCGCAGTGATGGAGCCGAAGATCGTTGCCGACCCGTTGAACGCGCGCGTGATCATCACTGCGCCCGCGGAACTCATGTCGATCGCAACCGAAGTCGTCACGCAACTCGACAAGCCGCGCGATGGCGACGCGCCCGTTGAAATTCGCGTCTATCCGCTCAGTGAGGCGACGGCCGATACCGTTGCCAAGGCTATTGAGCAGGCGGTCGCCGCTCGCGCTGCGTCGCGTCCTGGTCGCATCAAGCCCACGATTACTCCTGAGATGACGAGCAACACCATCGTTGTTGCCGCCGATCCGCAGCAACTCGACGAAATCGAGAAGACGGTGCGCGACATGGATGTGCGCGGGCCGCGCGATGCTGCTCGCGTGCGCACGGTGTTTTTGAAGAAGGCGCGCGCGGGGCAGATGGCGCCGCTGGTCGAGCAATTGCTCGCCAACGAAGCCGCGCAGGCCGCGCGCGTGCGCACCCGCACCCGTGGCGATGCAGCCAGTCCAGCCGAGCCGCCGTTGCGCGTGATTGCCGACGAACGCCTCAACGCCGTGGTGATTTCCGCCACGCCGACCGCGCTCGATGCAGCCGAGGAAATGCTGCGCCAACTCGATGTTACGCCCGGCAACGAGAGCGACCGCACCGTGCGCGTGATCACCTTGCGCAACGGCGACGCGCCCGAGATCGCCAAGAGCCTTCTCGATATTTTCGAAACCGACGATGGCACCGAGGTGCCGCCGGTGATTCGCGTGAATGTTGCGAGCAACAGCTTGTTGGTCCGCGCCAACGAGAAGCAGTACACGATGATCGAGAGCATCGTCACCCGCCTTGACGGCGCGGCGATGGCAAGTTCGCGTTCGCTGCGCAGCGTGCCGCTCGATCCATCCAAGGGCAACGCCGACGACATCGCGCGGCTTCTGCGAAAGATGATGGAGGGCAAGGACGGCGACATCGAGGTGATCACCGTCGAAGAATTGCTCAAGCGTTACGAATCGCCGAAGAAACCAGCGTCGGGCGCGCAGAGTGGTGCGGGTTCCTGGAGCATGGACGCAGTTGCGCCGCGTGGTCCAGGTTGGCCGCCATCGTTGCCAGCGCGACTCGCATTCATCGTGCAGGCATTCGCGCAGGTGGATGTTGGCGCAGCGGCGAAGGCAGACAAGATCGCGAAAGCGGCGAGCGCTGCGGCGGATGAAGGCGCGGGCGCGGAAGGCGACAACCAAGCGGGCACGGGAGTGACCGTCGCCGTTGACAAGAATTCAAACTCGCTGTTGCTTCTCGGTTCACCGCGCGAAATTGAGCGCGCGATGAAGCTCATCGAGCAGGCGTCGAAGACTCTCCCCACCGAAGGATCGCGGGTGCGATCGATTCAGTTGCCGCCGTCGGCAGACCCCGCGAAGATCGCTTCGATCGTCACGGGCGCCGTCGCACGCATTACGCCTGCGGGCGGACAGCCGGGCGATCTCGCCAAGCGGGTTGCGATCGTCGCCGACGAGGAAACACGCTCGCTGATCGTGGTTGCGAGCGATCGTGACTTCGAGTCGATTGGCCAATTGGTCGCAGCACTCGCGCGCGGACAGCAGGCGCAGCAGGTCGTGATCAAGAGTTTTGTGCTGCGCAACACTGGCGCCGATCGGGTGGCTGAAGCGCTGCGTTCGATTCTTTCGCAGAACGGCGGGTCGCAAATGAGGTCGCTCGCCGTCACGATCGCGCAGGATGGCGCCGATGCTGATGGCGATGCGCTTGCGTTCGATCCAGCCACGGTGCGCGTCTTCGCTGAGCGCGGCGCCAACGCAGTGACCGTTGTCGGTGCACCCGAGGCGGTGGCGTTCGCCGACCGTTTCGTAGCATTCGCCGATCGTGGCGATCGTTCGCCCATGCCTGAACTTCGGCTCGTACCGATGAAGCATGCGAAGGCTGTTGATGTGATGAAGAGCCTGCAGACCGCGTTCACCGCGCGCAGCCGTTCGCTCGGCGCGCAGGGAATCGTGATCAGTGTTCCCGAGTTTTCGGCGGACGAGCGCACCAACATGGTGGTGATCGCCGGCGGGACGGAGATGAATGGAGAGATCGAGCGGCTTCTTGCCGTGCTCGATGCGCCGAGCCCGATTGCCGGCGCAACGCTGGAAACCATCGCCATCGGTAACGGCCGTCCGTCGGATGTTCTTGCGACCATCGAGAAGGTCGTGTTTGCCGCGGATCCCACGCTGCGCGAGCATGCGCAGATCGTCGCCGACGATGCGGCGGGAGTTCTTCTTCTGCGCGCAGACGCCGATGCGCGCGCGCAGATCACCAAGGTGATCGCCGAGGTTGATCGCAGCGCGTCCAGAAAGTTTGCCATCAAGCAGGTCAGGCTCGAGCGCGCCGATGCTCAGCGTGTAGCAACGGCGTTGCAGAAACTCTTCGATGATCGCGCCTCCATCGCCGCCGGTGGCCGCGGCCGCGGGCAGCAGCGTGCGGTGTCGATCGTTGGCGATGTGCGCAGTTCGTCGCTGTTCGTAACCGCCAACGAAGACGATTTCAATGAAATCACCGAATTGGTGAAGGGCTTCGATGCCCCAGACACAGCGAAATCGCTTGATTTCAAGGTGTATCCGCTGAAGTTCGCGCGTGCAGCCGAGGCAGCAGCGTCGCTCGAGCAATTGCTCGCATCGATGGGCGCTGACGATCGTGCTGAAAGCATGGTGAGCGTGCGCGCCGACGAGCGTCGCAACAGCATCGTGGTTGCGGGTCGCGGAGATCGCTTTACCTTTGCAACCGACTTCATCGCCGCGGTGGATGTTGCACCGGCTGAAGGCGATGTGCGCGTGGTGCGCATTTACGAAGTGAAGAACGGCGATGTCGACCAGATCGCAGGATTGGTGCGCGACGCCATCGGCGAGCGGCAGACGCGCCCGTGGGAAACCGCGCAGAACTCGACGGGCTCGCGGGTTATTCCCGTTGTTCGCTCGCGCAAGTTGGTGGTGCGCGCGACTGATGCGCAACACGCCGAAATCAAGACGCTGCTTGACTCGTTGGCCAAGACGCTCGTGCAGGAAGGCCGCCAAAGCGCGGTGATTCCTGTTGAATTCGCTGGTCCTGTTGAACTCGCCTCGACCTTGAAGCAGTTCCTCGATGAACGCGCGTCTACCGCCGCGGGCGGAACCAGCGCAGCCACCATCGTCGCATCGGCGTCGGGCGGCGCGCTTCTGATCGCAGGAACTCCAGAGGAGATTTCCACGATCCGCGATCTCGTCACGCGCCTCGATCAACCGCAGTCTGGCGGTGACCGCAAGAGCGAGATCATCGTGCTGCGCAAGGGTCAGGCTGCCGACATCGCCAAGATCGTTTCCGAGCAATTCCGCGGCCGTTCGAGCGGCGCTGCGGGTTCGTCGGCTGTTTCGATTACGCCTGATGTCCGTACCAACAGCATCATCGCCACCGCGTCGCCGCTGCAGCTCGGTCAGGTCAAGTCTCTCATCGAGAAGCTCGATGCGCCGACAAGCGCCGAAGAAACCGTCATCCGCACTTTCACACTGAAGACGGCGAAGGCCGAAGACGCAGTGCGCATCCTGACCAACGCACTGCAACTCGACACCAAGGGAAGGACGCAGGGAATCGCGGTTCGCCTTGAGCCTGGCCGTCCCGCGGTTCAAGTGAACGCCCGCGTCATTGCCGACACGCGCTCGAATTCGCTGGTCGTTACGGCGACGCCCGAGAGTTACCCCGTCATCGAGCAGTTGTTGTCGAAGCTCGAGGAGTCGCCCGCAAAGGCAACCGTCGACTTCCGCATCATTCCGCTGCAGTTCGCAGCGGCGGACGAAGTCTCGCGCACGCTCAGCAATCTCGTTTCTAGCAAGAGCTCGGCCCCAGGAGTCGAAGCTCCGCGGATCGAGGCCGATCCGTCGGAGAACCGGCTGATCATTGCGGCGACGCCCGAGCAGTTCCGCACCATTCAGGATGTTGTCAAGGCGATCGACATTCGCAGCGACAAGCGGCGCGTCACCGAGTTCGTGCCGCTGAAGCAGGGCAAGGCGCGCGGCATTCAGGAAGCGCTCAGTTATTTCTACGGCGCGGGCGCGCTTGACGCCGACACGCCGTCGAAGCAGGGCGTGCGCATCATCGGCGACGAAGCCACCAATTCGCTGGTCATTTCGGCCGAACAATCGGAGTGGGCGGGCATTCGCCTGCTGCTCGAGAAGCTTGATACCGAGCAGTACGACGCGTCGCGTCAACTGCGCGTGGTCGCGCTGAAGCACGCCGACGCAAAGAGCGTTGCCCGTGCGATCAACGATGCGTTTGAAGATTTGCGCCCCAAGCCACAGCCTGCGCAGCCGCAGAATCAGCAAGGTCAGCAGCCACCGCAGATAGTGATTCCGCAGGTCAAGGCCGAGGAGTATGTCAGCGCCAGCGCCGACGAAATCTCCAACAACCTCGTGATCGCAGCGAGTCCAGCCAACATGCGCAAGATCGATGCGATCATCGCGCAGCTAGATCTTCCCGACTTTGCGCAACTTCCTATGCCGCGGTTGATCGCGGTGCGTTACGGAAATCCCGAGCAGCTTGCGCGTTCGATCGAACGCGTGTTTGGCAACGGACGCGAGTCTGGCCGCAACAACGGCCTGCGCATCGTCGGCGACGCAACGAGCAACGCGCTCATCGTGCGTGCATCCGAAGAGGATTTCGCGCGCATCGCGGCGATTGCCGAAGCGCTGCAACAGCAAGCAACCGAGCAAGGCCTGCAGGTCCAGCTTCTTCGGTTGAAGAGTGCGCCTGCGCCGCGCGTGGCCGCGGCCATTCGCGAGGCGTTCACTCAACGCGCCCGACAGGCCGGCCTCACGCTGTCGATCCAGATCGACACCGTCGCCAACAGCCTGGTCATCGCCTCGACCGGTCCGATCTTCCAGGAGATCAAGCAACTCGTCGAACAAATGGACGCGCTTGCGCCTGATTCGAGCAAGGGCATCTTCATCATCGATCTCGTGAATAGTTCGCCGGAAGCGGCGAAGAAGATCATCGAGGAAATCGGGCTCGATCGTACGCAGCCCATCGACAGCGTTGCGAAGGTCATCTCTGAACCACTCAAGGTTTCGGTGGCCGCCAATCGCAGCGCGCTGGTGATCGTGGCCAATCCGGCCGACCGCGAAACCATTCTGTCGCTCATCAAGTCAATCGACGCCGATCCGCCGATGGCGGACTCCGATGTTCGCATCGTGCGCATGAAGAATGCCGCGGCGGCCAGCATCGCCGAAACGCTGCGCGCCATCGTCGCGCAAGGTTCAGGATCGGGCGCGGCAGCTGGCGGAGCCGCCGGCGCAAAGCAGAGCGAACTCGCGCGCGCGTTGCAGGAGCAAGTGCGTCGACTTCGCATCACACCCGAAGGCGCGAGCAGCCCGATCGCGCTCGACTTGCAGAAGCCAGTGAAGATCCTCGTCGATGTGCAGAGCAATTCGATCATCCTTGCATCGACGGCCGACAATGTGCGTGCGCTCGAGGAAGCGGCGCTGTTGTTCGATCGTCTGCCCGTGACCGACGCGGCTGTTGTGCGCATCTATCCGCTGCAGAACATCCAGGCGCAACAGTTTGCGCGCATCGTGCGCGAACTCTTCGCGCAAGGAAAGACGATCGGCGGGCTCACGGGAACGCAGGTGAAGGCGCAAGCCGCCGGCGCAACGGGTGAAGCGCTCGCGCAGGATGTCGCCATTTCCATCGACGATCGCACCAACACCGTGATTGTCGCGGGTAAAGAGGAAGCGGTCGCATTCGTCGAGGTGCTGCGCGAACGGCTTGATTCGGCTGTGAGCATCGGCTGGATCGAGCCGCGCATCGTCAAGCTTCAGTACGCCGACGCGCGCGATCTTGCGGAGACGCTGCGCGCGGTGCTTGTTGAAGGCTCAACGAAACTGCCCGAAAGCGGGCCGCTGCAGAAGCAGATTGGTCGTATCCGCATGGCGCGCGCGCCGCGCGGTGATCAGCCGGCCGCGGCGATCGAGAGCGATACATTCGTCCCCTTCGGTCAGTTGGTCATTCGTCCCGATCTCCCAACCAACTCGCTTGTTCTTGTGGGCAGCACGCAGAATCTTGAAATCGTGCAGGAGCTCATTCAACAACTCGATACCGAGGCGGCCGCGCCTGGATCGATCGTGCGCGTGTATCCGCTGGAGAACGCGAGCGCGTCGCGCATCGGGCCAATGCTGGTGCAACTCTTCGATCAGCAAGTCGCAGCCAAGGCGATTCGTTCCGAGGATCGCGTGCGGGTGGTTCCCGACGATCGCCTGAATTCGCTGGTGGTTTCGACCAGCGCGCGTTCGTTCACCGTTGTCGAGGAGATCCTGAAGAACCTCGACCGCAAGGTTGCGCCTGAGTATCGCGAGATCCGCTTGATGGATCTGAAAAACGCGAGCGCGCCGCGCCTTTCCGCCATCTTGCAGAAGATGATGGACGCGCGCGTCGACCGTCTGCAGAAGACCCAGCCGCAGTCCGCTGACCTCGAGCGCGTGATCATCACCGCCGACGAAAGGACCAACCAGCTGCTGATCGCAGCGGGCGCCGATTCGTTCGATGTCATCAAGTCGCTTCTCGTCGACCTTGATACCGAGCGCCTTCTCGACGAGTCGTCGGTCGAAGTGGTGCCGGTGAAGAAGGCGAACATGGATCGCCTCGTCGGCGCGATTTCGCAGATCCTCAATCGGCGTTACGCCGAGCTCTCTCCCGAAGTGGCGAAGCGGGTCAAGCCGTTGGTCATTGCTGATCCGCGCACTTCGAGCTTGCTCGTTGCTGGTGGTCCTGAAGACGGCGCGTTGGTGCGGCAGATCGTGGCGAAGCTCGATGAAATCCCGTCGAACTCGGCGATTGGCGTGCATGTGCTCACGCTGGCGGCCGCTCGCGCTGAAACCATCGCGCCGCGTATTCAACAGCTCATGCGCGAACGAGCGACCTCGCTCGGAACCTCGGAGACGCCGTCCGATGCGGTGTCGGTTGTGCCTGATGTCGCGTCGAACTCGCTCATCATCGCGTCGAGCGAGGAGAACTTCGAGGTCGTGCGCGGTCTTGTTGATCTGCTCGCGCAGGCCGCCAAGGATCAGCTTGCCGACAAGCCGTTTGAGGTCATCGTGCTTTCGAAGACGGCTGCGCCCGACATGGCGCGCATGCTCGACGAGATGTATGTGACTGAGGAGAATCGCCGCCGTGGCGCGCAGATCGTGCAGGTCAAGCCTGATGTTCGTTTGAATGCCATCGTGGCCAGCGGTCCCGAGGCCGACATCGCTGCCATTCGCCGCCTTGTTGCGCAACTCGACGGAGCGAAGCCGCAGACGGTCGTCGAGATTAAGTACATCGCTCTCAAGGGCGCGAATGTGCAGGAGACCGTGGGGCTCATCCAGTCGGTTCTGTCGGGAAGTTCGCTCGCGGGTCGAACCGGCCAGCAAGCAACGATCCTCAAGTACCTTCGCCAGATCGACGGAAAGCCAGGTCAAGGCGCGGAGATGGAGATTTCCGCCGCGACGCGCCAGTCGATCTCGCTGACGCCTGACATTCGCACCAACACCATCATCGTGCGCGCGCCGCGCGAGTCGATGGAGCTGATTCAGCAGATGGTCGACGACCTTGATGGATCGACGAGCGGAAGCCAGAACATCCGCATCTTCAAGATGGTCAACGCCGACGCGAGTCAGATGGCGCGGATCCTGAAGGAACTTTTCAGCCTTCGTCAGCAAGGCAGTCTCTATGTGCTCAAGCCGCGCGAAACTGCTGATCAGGCGCCTGCGGAAATCGGCGCATCCGCTGCCGCCAATGCGGCCGCGACCCAACAGGCCGGCACGCTCGGCGCAGATCTGACCCTTGTTCCCGACGATCGTCAGCAACTTTCGATCACCGTCGACGACCGAACCAACTCGCTTCTGGTGTCGGGCACGCCCAACTACCTCACGCTTGTTGAAACGGTGGTGAACGAACTTGATCGCCAGCAGGCCAACGAGCGCGACACCTTCGCTTACAAGCTAAAGAACGCGACCGCAGTTGATGTTGCGAAGGTGGTCAACGACTTTGTCAGCGAGGATCAGAAGAAGATTCTTCAGACGCTCTCTGCCGACGAACTTCCCAGTGCGTCGAAGTTGCTTGAGCGCGAGGTCACGGTCGTCGGCGATCAGAAGTCGAACACCGTGCTCGTCAACGCAAGCCCGCGCTACATGGAGAAAGTGCAGGAGATCATCAAGGAACTTGATGTCGATCCCCCGCAGGTGCTCATCCAGGTGTTGCTCGCGGAAGTTTCGCTCGACAAGTCCGAGTCGCTTGGACCGGAGTTCGGGAACGCCACCATCGGTGAATTTGGCGTCGCCGCAGGCATGGGCAACATGACCAGGGTGCCGGGAACCCAGCTTCTCGGCTCGCTCTTCACCAATTCGGGCACGCCGAATGTTGCGATCGGCGC
>Ga0114978_10002091_pt1 | contig 16557 bp, 15 predicted proteins | sample S_140212_EF_Meta_FD_87027 | JGI IMG/M metagenome (GOLD analysis project Ga0114978, IMG submission 87027) | Freshwater microbial communities from Lake Simoncouche, Canada to study carbon cycling - S_140212_EF_MetaG | ecosystem: Environmental > Aquatic > Freshwater > Lake | place: Lake... | reverse complement strand
TAAGCGCCTATCGCAACCGGAACGCCAACTAATGAACCATATTCGGTCCATGATCCATCATAATTTTTTACATTAGAAACGTTAAGTAATTCGTGAAGAACAAACCACGAAAATGCCGAACGCTCACCAATTCGGCAATAAGCGATTGTGTCTTTTGCTAAATCAACACCAGCGCCTACATATAGATCTTTTAACTCAACATCAGATTTAAAGGTTCCATCTTCATTTGCAGCTTTAGACCATGGAATATTTTTTGCAGTTGGTATGTGGCCTTTAATTTGACCACTTTCTTGCAGTAGATGCGCAGGTGCTGCAAGTTCACCACTAAATTCTGCTGGTGAGCGAACATCAACGATATTTGAGTTACCAATTGCTGAAATAACTTCGTCACGGAAAGCGCGAATTGAATTATCTCGGTCTTTCGCCACGTATCTAGTAGCTGTTCGACTGAGTACTTCTGTTACGAATGGGCGGGCATCTAGTTCCCAACGCTTGCGGCCGCCATCAAGTAAGCGAACATCGCCATGGCCGTAGATTTTGAAATACCAGAATGCATATGTAGCAAACCAGTTGTTGTTTCCGCCATAGAGAACCACTGTAGTGTCATTTGCGATTCCACTCTTAGATAAAAGAGCCTCGAACTTTTCCTTCGAAATTAGATCTCGAATCAGGCCATCTTGTAGATCATCGCGCCAGTGAAATGTAATTGCACCTTCAATGTGGCCTTGCTCATATAACGAAGTGTCTTCATCCACTTCGACTATTACTACAGCTGGGTTATTAAGGTTCTGGGCTACCCAATCAGCACTAACTAGTGATTTTTCACGTGACATAAATATGATTTCCTTTTCTTTAACGGTTAGATGTGTGAAGTTTGTTAATTACGGCGAGCGCGAAGAAGCAAAAGATAAACTTCGCAACCTAGGCAGTAATTGAAAGCCGCATTTAAGAATGCAGCTGCAAGTGCAAAGCCGGTTGCAATGATAAAGAGTGAAGTAATTCCAGAAAGCAGACCGGCAACAGCGGTAGCTGCGAAGAAGAAGCCGACAGCTTGTGCAAATTTAGGCGGGCGCACATCTTCTGGAATAAATTCACCTTTTAAACGTGGCTTAATCCAACTCTTAAAAATCAGCGCATACGGGGTGAACTGTGGTCCCTTTGTAGCTCCGATAAGAAATATCGCGAGTTGAAGAGTTATCAGCACTAAAGATTGAGTTATAAGCGCACCCGCTAACACAATAACAGTTAGTGCTGCCGAAAAACGTGGGCCGCGGGCATCTATAACTACTGAGGTGTTTTTATTTTCTAAAGTTGTCATTTGTTTCCTTCTTAAAATTTGTTGGGTTGACTAAAAAAATATAAAGATTTTTAGTTACAACACAACGACACGGCTAAGCGTCCGTAATCAAGTACGCGACGCTTGGTGAAGAAGCAATCTAAGGCGAATGACATGACTTAAGAGTAAAGACCCAATTAGAAAAAGACTAATTGCGAGTTATTCGCAGGTATTAATTGATAGCAGCGAGGGCAGCTAACACTTGATCGCGCTTGGGTGCACCCACTGCACGTCCAACTTCGACACCAGAACCATTCAAAATAAGCGTGGTTGGTGTCGACCTAATATCTAACTTACGAACTAGCTCTAGGTTCGTTTCCGCATCAATTTCGACATGACGAACATCGTAGATATCTGCCACAACATGTTCGAGTAAAGTACGCGTTGCTCGACAAGGAGTACAAAATGCTGATGAAAATTGCACCAGCGTTGCCCGTGAGCCAAGTTCGCCACCTATGACGGCTGCCGTTAAACCCTCATCTGCAAGCACTTTAACTCGAATCTTTCCGCGTGATTGTTGGTACCAGAGGCCATAAATGGTGGCCGCCGCTAGCACAATCAAAATTGGTAGGAAAGATTTCACAAGAGTAGTCTGTTCCACTTAACGCCTAGAACGCAACTGGAAGAGGGTGAGCGCATATGGCAAGAGTATTGCTACTTACAAATACTCTTGGCGCCAGTGCTGAAGTCCTTCCTTCGCTTGCTTTGTTACAACATCAAGTGAAAATTGTTCCGGCTGAAGCTAGCGTGTTAATCGATATTCCCGAGTCAGATATTTTGTTGTTAGATGCTCGCCGCGAAATTCCAGCGGCCAAGAATTTAGCAAAACTTTTATATGCCACAGGTTCAAGCGCGCCTGTTATTGCAATTACAACCGAGGGTGGTTTATCTGCTCTCAGCGCTGACTGGGGAATCGATGATGTAATTCTCGATACCGCAGGACCAGCTGAAGTTGATGCGCGAATTCGAATTGCAATTGGCGAATTTGCGGCCTCCCTAGCTGAAAACAATCTAGCCTCTGGTGAAATTCGTACGGGTGAAGTGGTAATTGATGAGAATAGCTACACTGCGCGAATTAGAGGTCGCGCACTTGATTTAACTTTTAAAGAATTTGAATTACTGAAATTTCTTGCACAACATCCTGGTCGAGTTTTTACACGTGCACAGTTACTACAAGAAATTTGGGGTTACGATTATTTCGGTGGAACTCGTACGGTCGATGTGCATATTCGCCGGTTACGTTCGAAACTTGGTCCAGAGCACGAAGCTATTATTGGTACAGTTCGAAATGTGGGATATCGCTTTACGGTAACTAGCGCCACGAAAGATTCTCAAATCTCTGAACGGATTTAGTTTTGCGTACGATTCTTAAACTCCATCGTTCAAATGTTTCAGATTTTGCAAAACCACATACCTCGTCTGAAATTTCTACCTTCCAGCCAGCAGATGCCGATGAATGGCTTGCACTAAACAATCAAATCTTTGTTGAGCATCCTGATCAGGGAGATTGGGTTATGCAAGATTTAACAAACCGCATGGCCGAAAGCTGGTTTGATAGCGATGGCTTCTTCTTGGCTCGGGAAAATAGCCGCATTGTTGGATTTTGCTGGACAAAAATCCACCATGACCGAGTAAACGAAGGCGCTATCGGTGAGATCTATGTCCTGGGAGTAGACCCTTCTGCGCACAGTTCCGGACTCGGAAAAGCTCTGACCTTAACAGCTCTGCACTACTTCGAGACAAAAGGCATTAAAGATTCAATGCTTTATGTTGATGCCGATAATCATAAAGCTTTGATTCTTTATAAGAAACTAGGCTTCAACTAATTCAGCGCACATTGCTCGAAATGCTGCAGTATGAGCATCAACATCAGCGACTGTAGTGTCAGGACACATAAGCGCCATGTTGTGAAATGGCGTGATCAAGAAACCATCGTTTAACATCCGCAAATGAAGGTATTGCTCTAATTCAAAATCTCCTGCATTATTCGCATCCGCACCGGTCACTGGAGCAACTTTCCCGAATATGTATTCACCGCGTGCACCTAAACGATTGCAGCTCCATGGTAAATCAAATTCAGCTATTGCAGCATCTACGCCATCAGACCAACGAGTTCCGAGATCAATCATACGATCGAAATTTTCTTGAGTCAGTACATGTGAGAGAGTTGCTCGCATCGCTGCTAACGAAAGTGCGTTTCCGGCCAAAGTGCCACCGATTCCACCAGTATCAATAATTTCTAACTCAACCATTTTCTTAATTGAATCTGCAATTGTTTGAGTCATTCCAAAAGTTCCAGTTGGAATACCGCCACCAATTGCTTTTCCGATCGTTAGAAAATCTGGCTTAAGCCCGCGATCAGCAGTCATGCCACCGGGCCCAACAGAGATTGTATGAGTCTCATCGATAATTAAAATTGTGTCGTACTTCTTTGCTAGATCCTGTACGGCCTCTAAGTATCCTGCTTGAGGCAAAACGATTCCAACATTTGTCATCGCTGGCTCCATTAAGATTGCTGCGACATCACCATGCGCCAAAGCTTTTTCCATACCAGCGATATCATTAAACTCAACTACTCGTGTTGTTTGATCAAGTGCGACAGGAGCGCCGATATTTCCTTCGCGGGCGACCGTATTTCCGCTGATATCCAAGGTGGCAAAAGTTTCATCTACTGAACCGTGATAGCAGCGGTCGATAACAACAATCTTTGAACGACCAGTTAGTAAGCGGGAATAGCGGATTACGTGGCGATTAGCGTCGGTGGCCGAGACAGTAAATTGCCAAAGCGGCAGGCCAAATCGCTTAGCTAGTTCAGCAGAAACAATTGCAGCATCGGCTGTTGGCAACATTGAGGTAATTCCTTTACCTGCTTGTTCGCGAATCGCAGCAACTGTCTCATCTGGTGAATGGCCAGTCATAGATCCGGTATCACCTAAACAAAAATCAATATATGAATTTCCGTCGACATCGGTAAAGTGCGCGCCTTTGGCTTGATTAATAAAGACTGGGTAAGCGCCTGGCCACTTGGCCATCCAGGACATCGGAACTCCGCCCGGCATCGAACTTTTAGCTTTTTCAAAAAGTTCACCGCTTTTTGGGTGAAGTTTAAGAAATCGTGCTTTCTCGCGCTGAGTTAACTTTTCCAGATGGTCACGATTGATCAATTGAGATTCCTATTCTTTTACTCTTCGGTGAAAACAAATAACGCTTCGATGTAGTGCTCTCCAGTAATTCCAAGATTAGCGGCATCTGGTGGTGCGGTTTGCGGTTCGATACAGACACCTTCAGCATCTTCGCTGTATACAACCCACCAAGGCGCATCGCATTCGATATCAATGCGGGCAACATCTTCCCAAATAATTGCTGGTGTTCCAATGATTCCGGTGAATGCATCGTCCCAGGGTTCAGGTGTTGGCTTTATTAATTCACCAGTAGGTAGGCCATCTGAGCCTCTTTGCAGCATTTTATTTGCAGAGAAATCAATTACTGCGCTACCACCACGATCTAAATCACGTGCAAACCAAGGATGTAGTCCGAGCCATGCAGGTAAATCACAATCTCCAGGTTCGTATTCCAGTGACCATCGAATTGCATCGTCTAAAACTTCAATTGTTTGTTCAAGTGTTGCACCGCCATATGGTGCAGGTAAGTGCAGTAACGAACGGCCAGGGCCAATCTCTTGCCAAGATGAAGTAAAGCCAAAGCCGTGTAGCGCATTTGGTGGATCAAAAATCTGAGGCAGCTGATGTTCTTGGCCGTTTGCGCCAGTGATCAAGCCATCGCGCACTCGCCCAGCCCAAGGACCCATGCCATACCAACCATAATTTACAGGCGTGCCCCGAAAAGGGAGAGTGAACTGCATATCCCGCCAGATTAGTGATGCAATCCGTGCGCCTTGATCTAAGTCAATATTTATTTGGAATTCGGCATCATCAATAAATTGCATTTTATTTCCGCTCAAGTGCTTCGGTTAGTTCAAATGCGTGGGGTGGTTGTGCCCCGGCTCTTGAACAAGTTATCGCAGCTGCAACTGCAGCACGATGTAAGACTTCGCTTAAATTTGAACCAGTTAAATTCAAAATTCCGCGCTGAACAACCGCCTCAACAATAATTGCACCCACTGTGTCGCCTGCGCCTACGGTGTCTACGACTGGAACCTTGATACCTGAAACTTCAACTATGCCATCGCCAGTTATGCCAACTAAACCATTTGCACCACGAGTTATGACAACAAGTTGCACACCTTTTTCAAGGCAAATTTTAGCGATTTCAATTGGATCTTCATTCGGATATAGCGCAGCGATATCATCTTCGCTAAATTTCACCACGCTACTTATCTTTATCCATTTTTCAACTTCATTACGATATTTAACTAAATCAGGCATCACGCTAGGTCTGATATTTGGATCAAAAACTATTGGCGCAAATTCACCAACTTTTATCGCCCAGTCATATAAAACACTAGCACCTGGTTCAATAATTGTTACGAGGGTGCCAATCTGTAGAACTTCTGGCTTCAATCGCTCTGGATCAGGCAACCAGGAATTATCGAAGGCAAAAGTTGCAGTGCCATCAATTAGAAATTCATAACTTGCAGACCCATCACCACCTAAGGAAACGGTTGCAGTACATGTTGGTAAATCACTTGTGAGGGCTAGATCTAAGCTGACACCATCACGAATTAATTCTGCGCGCGCGGATCGGCCATATTCGTCAGTTGAAATACCATCGATGAATTGCACGGTGTGGCCCAAGCGCGAGAGTGCTTTGGCGGTATTAGCAGGGCCGCCACCAACAATTGCTAACCGGTTTGGGGTACCTGGTAGCAAGTCAATTAAAACCTCACCACATACCCAGATACTCATTGCTGCTCACCTTTTCGCGCTAAGAATTCAGCTATTACTTCGACTCCAAGCAAATGATCTTGGACTTGAGGTAAACCACTAATTAGTAATACTCCTGCTAATCCTATTCCATTTATATTTAATGGTAATCCGCCACCATGGATTGCATGCGATTCTTCGGATAATTCGTTCTTTGCATACCAATCAAAAACATTTTCTTCCGCAAATACTCGTTCGCGCATTGTCGAATTTCCAGTTGCATGAACTACTCGAGATTTGCGGGCAATCCAGTTATCGTTTTCTGGTTTTGTGCCAGGTAGTGCAACATGAAAAACTGGCCACGTTCCTAATTGCACTTCGATTGTGATGGCAAGTGCACGATCACGCCCTAATTGATGTGCAATCTCGCCAATCTCAATTGCTTCGCTCTGTGAAAGAGATGGTAGTAATAGAGTCTCAGCTTCTAACTGCAAACCCGCACTTGTAAATCCACCAGTGGTTTCGACCATGGCTTAATTATGTGGCGGCGGGACCAATGCTCCAAGCGACATTCTCGTGACGATCAATCACCCAAGCTGAATACTCTGATAACTCTTTGGATGTGAACCAAATTGCGCCATCACGGCCGGCAACCATCAGCGCAGTTGCTAGTGCATCGGCAATCGCGCCATTTGGGCCAAGAACTGTTGCAGATTTAGCCCCGATTGCAATCATTCCCGTGTGCGGATCGCTGATATGCGCCCCGCGTTCATAAGTACCACTTGTAGCTATTGCACCATCTTGAATTTCGAAGGTTTGTAATATCTCTAAGCGGTTATCGGGATTAATAACCCCAATCGTCCAAGGTTTATCAGGGGTAAAGCCGCCTCTTAAAGATAAGTCGCCGGCTGCATTAATTTGAATATGTTGGGCACCAGCTTGCTGCAAGATTTCTGCACAATTATCGGCTGCCCAGCCCTTTACTAGGCCCGAAGGATCAAAGCCACCAACTACTGCCCATGGATCAAAGGCGCCTTGAGTGAGCTCTTTAATATGGTCACAAAGGTTCCATACTTCAATAACCTCAGAGGAACATTCTTCGATAGTAATCTCATTACGGCGAAGTTGAGAGATTACCGAATTCTCTTTGTAGGTAGAAAAAACTTCATCAATGTGATGAACGTATTGATTTACTTGCTCTATCGCAATTTTCAAATCTACTTGACTAGTTATGTCAAGAAATAAAATTGTTCCCCAAACTTCAATCTCGTGCTGAGTGCGCATAATTTTTAAATTCCGGCTTTTGCAATTGCACCTTGTAGTGATTTGCGCCAGCCATAGGTTGTATAACTTGCCCCAGATGCCCCTTGGATATTTGTAGATTGCGCAGCCAAAGTTTGCTCTTTTAAAATGGGAAGTGCAAAATTTGTATATCGATCATTACGACCAGATGGTGCTTGAAGTGCCCGTGCATCAGTGATTTGACCATTTGAAACCGTGATCTCTACTTGCACATTGCCATAACTAACATTTACCACGGGGCCGGTGAAAGTTCCGTTTATTGATTTGACCGGTGGTGGTGTTGCAGTTTTAGTTGGCGCAGGAGCAGGTGTAGTTGTTGGCACGATTGCTGGGCCAGTTCCTAGACCTAAATCAGCGGCTCCAAGTTGGGGTGGCGTAACTGACAGAACAGCCCCTAAACCACTAAGCGTGCCGGCAGCAATTAACAACAATCTCTTCATATTGCTCCCTCATTCTTTTTCTTACAATTTTTCAGCATCTTAATTTACAACCCAGCCTTGGTCATAGCGCCTTGCAGTGATTTGCGCCAACCATATGTTGTGTAACTTGCACCCGAGGCTCCTTGAATAGTTGTTGACTGAGCAGCCAGCGTTTGTTTCGTTAAAATTGGTAATGCGTATTTTGAATATCGATCACTTCGCCCAGATGGAGCTTGAAGTGCTTGAATATCAGTGATTTTGCCATCTGTAACCGTGATCTCGACCTGAACATTTCCATAACTAACATTTATAACCGGTCCTGTAAAAGTTCCACCAGTTGATTTAACCGTTGGTGTTGGTGTCGCGGTTTTGGTAGGAGTTGGTGTCGCGGTTTTGGTAGGAGTTGGTGTCGCGGTTTTGGTGGGAGTAGGAGTTGGTGTTGGTGTCGCGATTTTGGTGGGAGCAGGAGTTGGTGTTGGTGTCGCGGTTTTGGTAGGAGTTGGAGTTGGTGTTGGTGTCGCGGTTTTGGTGGGAGTAGGAGTTGGTGTTGGAGCCGAAGTTGGAGTCGGTGTTGGTGTTGGTGTCGGTGTTGGTGTTGGCGTTATCACTTGAGAGGAAACTACAGAAGCTGAATACGTTGCTTTTGGTTTAGTGCTCTTGACCGGCTTTGAACTCGAAGTTGAGCTTTGAGTTGGCGCAACTGTTGTAACTGGCGAAGTTGATATTGGTTGATCAATTGCTGGTGCGGGGCTAACAACATCAGTTGCCGGAAGAGTTCCGAGATCCATACCTAATCCAAGATCAGTAGAACCTAATTGTGGTGGGGTTATTGAGAGTACAGCTCCTAAGCCACCGACAGTGCCAGCGACAATTAATAGAAATCTTTTCATCTCATCCCCCTAACCTTTGTTCTGGCTTATTCTGAGTGGAATGCAAAAGCTTCATCATGAAAACGATTTTTAGAAACGCCTAGATCTTTGGCGGCTTCGCGCACCGATTCGACAAGTGGCCCAGGGCCACAGATATAGATATCTGAATCAGCAAATCTGGGAACCAACGTCTTCAAAGATTTAGCATCCATGGGATGAATCTTGCGCGAGCCCACCAAATAATGAATTCGAATCCGGCCTTGAGATTGAGTTGCCAAATAATCCATTTCTTCGCGTAAAACTAGATCTTCTGATCTCGACGCACGGAAAATCACATCTAATTGGACTCCGTCGCGGAACTCCTCCATCAGGGCACGAATAGGCGTGATGCCTACTCCACCACCGATTAGTACGACATGTCTACGTGATGCTCGGGCTGCAGTAAAAGCGCCATAAGGTCCCTCAAGAAATACGCGAGTCCCCGGTTTTAAATCAGCTAACGAGCGGGAATGATCACCAAGGTCTTTTACTGTGATTCTCAAGTAATGCGCAGTAGGTGCGGCCGAAAGTGAATATGGGTGCGAGATAAGGGCATGCCCTTTAGACATAAAACGCCAACCGAAGAATTGACCACCTTGAGCGCTCAATTTATCCAAATTTTTTCCACGCATAATTACTGAGACCATATTTGGTCCCTCGACAACTATCTTCTCTACTTTTAAACTATGACGGAAAGAGCGAAACGTTGGGATGGCAATACGCCAGAAGACAATACTGAAAACCATAGCTCCATAAAGGAAAATCCAGAATGTTTTATTTAGCGGGTGCCCAATAAACATTGGCCCATTTAATATTTGGTGCATAAAAGAAAGTGCAATGGCCGCATAAGTTGAAACGTGTATGATCCACCAAGTTTCATAACTTAGTTTCGCTCGTGCTTTTTTGTAAGACGTTACTCCTGCTGTGATCATAAATATAAATCCAGCCAAAGCAGCCCACATCCAATTAAATGTGGTCAAAATATTTGCAACTTCAGAGTAAAGCTTTTCATTAAACTGACCGGCATAACCAACAATTACTAAAATAACGTGTAGGCCGATTAAATAAAGTGACCAAGGACCAAGCTTGCGATGCCAAGTTATCAAGCGATCGTGGCCAACTCCACGCTCAACCCAAGGAATTCGTGAAACCAATAAAATCCCAAGTAGGGCGAAGTAAGTTCCGGCTAACGCTGCAAAACGAGAGGCAGTTTGTAAAATCAAATAGGTCGATGAAATATCTGACTTACGAAGCGTTGTTAATTCAAGGGCAATGGTTAAACCCAAACCAAGGCCGGTTAACAAAGCAGCCCAGTCGGTACCCGCTGCGCTGAATTTTCGTGCAGATAATTGACTCATGGGTGCACTTAACTCCCCTTTCCTGAGAATTATCTGGATACTTGGTGGGTGCGAGGCCAGACTATCTAGCGCAGAAAAGCTCTGATTTAGGCGTGATTCCCGTTAATAGGTAGCGATCTACCGTCGAATCAACACAAGTTGAACCTCGCCCATGCCCAGTATGCCCATCACCGTCGAAGGTAATCAAAGTTGAATTTTGAAAGATCTTACTTAGTGACTGAGCCCATTTATAGGGGGTTGCTGGATCTCGGGTGGTGCCAATAATCAAAATAGGCGCAGTCTGCAATTTCTCAATTTTTATTTGAGTTACCTCATTTAAATTTGGAAAGTAGCGGCAAATTATCTCTGAATAAGCCAGGTACGGTCCAAAAATTGGCGCTTTGTTTGTAAATTCTATTGCGCGCGCTTTAATTTTCGTGAGTGAAGATACGCCTGGGTGGTCTAAACAATCAATAACTTGGAGCGCATCATTCTCGTTACTCAAATACTTACCATCTTCTTGACGACCCGCATATTGATCAGCAAGTTTTAAGAAAGTATTTCCATGGCCTAGTTTTGCCTCCTTGAATGCATCTCGCAAAACTGGCCAACCTGACGCACTGTCGTAAAGAGCGGAAGCAATGCCGACAACTACTAAACCTTCAGTAACCTTGCGGCCAGAATCGCTCTGCAAAGGTTTCTGCGAAGTTTCTTTTAACAACTTCACTACTTCTGCTCGCGCATTATTTAAATCTCCCGAAAGCGAACATTCAGTACTTCTTAAACAATCTGAAATAAAAGCATTTAGCGCTAAATCAAATCCGATTGCTTGGCCTAAAACCGCTTCTCGATTACTGCTATTTGGATCGACTGCCCCATCTAAGACAAATCGACCAACCTTTGTAGGAAATAGTTTCGCATAAAGTGTTCCGAGGTAAGTACCGTAGGACTTTCCTAAGAAGTTGAGTTTCTTATCTCCGAGTGCTGAGCGTAAAATATCCATATCGCGAGCACTATTTAAAGTCCCGTAATGCATAATGCTTTTACTTCTGTCGGCACATTTAGTAAAGAAATCTCGAGTATTGCTAATTAATTCAGCAAGCTCTGCATCATTATCTGGCTTGGGATCTGCCGCAAAGCTAGCGTCGGTTTCGCTGTCCGTTAAACATTTGATCGGGGCGCTTTCCCCAACACCACGAGGGTCAAATCCCACGATATCGAATCGCTCAAGTATCCCTGGGCTCACTATGTACTCTGCGTTATAGGCATATTGCACCCCTGAAGAGCCTGGCCCACCCGGATTTACTACGAGTGATCCGATTCGCCGCGCCTGATCTAAAGCTTGAAAACGTAAAAGTGATAATGAAAATGAGCCAGCCGCTAATTCTTCGTAATCTATCGGGACCTGTAAATCTGCACACTCATAACTCTGATAGCAGTCACGCCATTTAATTTCTTGTTCTTGATATTCGGAGAGTGTTGTTAGCGGTTCAAGTTTCGTCGATGCGCAGCCAGTTAAAATTAGTAAAAGAGAAAGCGCGATACCTATTCGATTGCGAATCATGCTTGCGCTAATTGGCACATCAAAGCTTCTAGAGTAAGAAGGGGCGCAGCGTTATGACTTAAATTAACGCGAGCCGACATAATTGCATCAATTTTCGAGACTGTTTTAGCTGGAGCAATTCGCTCTGCCATTTTTGAAATTTCGGCAACAAATTCTTGGTTTATTAGCGCGCCTTGCCTGCCTGATTGAATAAACATTACATCGCGATAAAGAGTGGCAATATCTACCAGTGCCCCGTCGATTGAGTCGCGAATCATTCGGGTTGTACGTGACTTTTGCTCTTTCTCTAAATCCTTAATTGCTTTTGAACCACCAGTTGCCATTCCGCGCCCGGTTGCACCTTTGCCCCATGCTTCGGCTAGATCTGCGCTTTCTTTCTCATCTCGACTCGTCGCGGCTATTTGAGCTTCTTCGGTTGCTAAAATCAAGATTGCTTCGGCTGCTTTAAATGCAGATGCCACATCATTAATCTGCATTGGTAATTTGATGATGGTATTCCGACGGTTGCGAATCGCTTCATCGCTAGCTAAATAACGTGCGCGGCCGATATGTCCTTGTGACGCACGCGCAGCGTAATCTGCCATCGCAGGTGAAATTCCCTCACGGTTAACTAGAACATCAGCTACATCCTTGGTGCTCGGCGTTACTAATTGCAAATGACGACATCTCGAACGAATGGTTGGCAAAACATCGTGCAGAGTTGGTGCGCAAAGCAGCCAAACAGTGCGATTTCCAGGTTCTTCAATTGCTTTTAGTAGCGCATTCGCCGCTGATTCGGTAAGGCGATCTGCATCTTCCATCACAACTACGCGCCAACCACCCATTGCAGGGGCCCAAGCGACTCGAGTTAGCAGTTCACGAATCTCTTCAATTTTAATGGAAAGCCCTTCGGTGCGGATAATTTCAACATCGGCATGGGTTCCCGCTTTAGCGGCTCGGCAATCAGCGCACGTGCCGCAACCGTCACTGCTACAAATCAAGGAGCAAGCAAATGCAACTGCTGCAGATGAACGACCACTGCCTGGCGGGCCCGTGAAAAGCCAAGCATGTGTCATTTCTTGTGATTCTTCGCCACTTCGCGCAGCTGCCACGGCCCCTTCAAGGATTTTTACTAAATGGCTCTGACCAACTAGTCGATCGTAAACCGACATCGCTACTTCTTCTTTACTGTTTTGCGCGCGGTATTGCGAGCAGAAGTTGCAACTCTACGAATCGGCTTCATAATTCGATTTCCCTCGGCATCGCGAATATTGCGACGCAAAGTTGGAATCTCACCAACACGTTTGATGATATCTAAATGAATCTCTTCAACACTTTGACGACCATCGACAACTAGGTATCTCTCTGGATCAAGTAGCGAAAGTTGCAAATATTCTTGGCGGATTCGCTCATGAAAATCAAGTGGTTCAACTTCCAATCGGTCTTTACTCTTTAATCGACCAAGCCCAGTTTCAGCAGGCAAATCAATCAAAATAGTTAATGTTGGAAAGAGTGATTCGGTTGCCCATCGTGAAATTCTGGCAACTTCGCCAGAAATCAAAACACGGCCGGCGCCTTGATAAGCAATTGAGGAATCGAAGTAACGATCAGTTATAACAACATCGCCTCTTTCTAGAGCTGGACGAATCTTTGAATAAACATGATGTGCGCGATCTGCGGCGTATAACAGGGCTTCGGCACGCGGTGAAATTTCACCCGTTGAGTGATCTAACAAAATGCGGCGTAAATCTTTGCCCATTTCAGTACCGCCAGGCTCGCGACTTAGAACTACTTCTTCGCCTTCTTCCTCTAACCACTTCTTTAGTAATTTACTTTGAGTTGATTTGCCACTTCCTTCGCCGCCCTCAAAAGCAATAAATACACCTTTAGTTTGAGAGCCAGTTATCGAACCAAGTTCGCCTTTGAGCGCATTAGAAATATCGCTCCACAGGGAAACATTTGGGCGATCTTTCATCTGATGATAGGAAACGACACCAATCAAGATCGCAAATAGTCCAGCGAATAACAAAGTAATTGCCGCACCGTTGTATGCCACTTCGGTATTTCGTACCCTAATTCGGTACTCACCTATATACGCTGCAATAATTGGCGAGATTGCCAATACCGCAACTAAGGTAACGCGAATCATTGATTGCATAAATGCAAATGTGCGTCCACGAACATCGTCGTGCACTTCGAGGCCGAGCATCGTAAAACCAGTTACCCAGCAAACGCCAGAAAAGGCGCCTAAAATAATTACGATGAAGACGGCCAAAGTAAAGTTAGGAATAGCTGCAAGTAAAACCAAGAAAGTTCCAGCAATAGTTAGCGATGCGCCAAACAGCCTGCGCCGCGAAAATTGGGCGAATATCTTGGGGCCAAATGCAATACCAATAGCTAAACCAGTGAAAACTGAACCAAAGAGCACGCCATATCCGGCATCGCCACCGCCCAAATCACCAACAAATGTTCGAGCTAACCCAATAACTGCGCCAGCTGCTATAAAGGCGCCAATCATGCCCACAATTAAGCCGCGAATAATCTTTGAACTACTTACCGCTTTGTAACCTTCAATTAGTGACTTGCCAACTCCAGTTTCAGCTTTCTTTCCACTTCGCTGTTTCTTTGGAATTTCACGTAGATTAAATATTGTCCACGCACTAAATGCAAAGCTAAATGCATTTATATAAAGTGCAATATCGACCGAAGTGCCTTTAAATGAAGGGAAGGCCGATGAGATTGCGCTGCTAAATAATGACAAGATCGAAAAGAGACCTGCAGCTATTGGCGCGGTTCCATAAGCCACAAAGAGCGAGACTTGATTAGCGCTCTCTAATTTCTCTTTCGGAACTAAATTAGGAACGCTGGCATCTTTAGCAGGGGACCAGAAAAGTGAAACACATTCCACCAAGATGGTCGCGGTGTAAAGCCAGAAGTAATTATTTACAATCGGAATTGAAATATAGAGAGCAAAACGAATTACATCAGCTACGACCATAAGGATTCGACGATCAATGCGGTCAGCTATTACACCAGCGATTGGTCCTAAAAAAACAGCTGGCAGTAAGCGCGCTATGAATACACCAGCGATCGCAAAGTTCGCTGTTGCGTAACTTCCACCTGATAGTTGTTGAGCAAGCGCAGTTGTCGCGAGTAAACCTAGCCAATCACCGAGTGAACCAAAGGCCATCGCTTGCCATAGTCGTCGAAATGCCGGAATCGCTAAAACGCTTCGAGTCTCATCGGATGCCGGCGCCGCCGGTCTTGGAAGAGAGTTGCTCACGGCTCAATCGTAGTGGGCTCGGTTTTTGCTTTCCTGGCAACTGCCTTTTTAACGACGCGCTTAGTTGGCGCTGATTTAACTGCCTTTTTGCGGGTTTTCTTGGGGCGAGCTGCCCCACCATTTTCAGCTTCCCACGCGCGTCGGCCCGCAAGTAATTCAAGTCCGCGTTCAATTGTCATCGCCTCGACTGTGTCACCGCGACGTAGTGTTGCATTAGTTTCGCCATCGGTTACATACATTCCAAAACGACCATCTTTAATAATTAGAGGTTTCTGAGTTGTTGGATCGATGCCTAATTCCTTAAGTGGCGGCTTTGCGACACCGCGACGACGTTCTTTTGGTTTTGAATAAATCTCAAGTGCTTCTTCTAGGGTGATTGAAAACAATTGATCTTCTGAAGTTAAAGTGCGTGAATCAGCACCAGCTTTTAAGTAAGCACCATAGCGACCATTTTGAACGGTAATGTCATCGCCTGCGGCATTAGAACCGAGTGTACGAGGCAAAGATAAAAGCCGTAGCGCATCTTCGTAAGTAATAGTATCGAGCGTCATTGTTGAAAGTAGCGACGCAGTTTTTGGTTTTGGATCATCAGCTTTTTTACGTTTTTTCTTTGCGCCTTCAACTACTGGTTCAACTGGGAATACTTCAGTTACATAAGGCCCGAAGCGCCCACTCTTAGCAATGATCGGCAAACTTGTTGCTGGATCAATGCCTAATTCACGCTCACCTGACGGTGCAGCCAAAAGTTCAATTGCTTTAGCAAGTGTTAATTCATCAGGAGCTAAACCTTCGGGAACATTTGCTAATTTGCGAGTTTCGCCCTCACCTTCTTGTAGATACGCACCATAACGACCGACACGAATTTCAATTTCTGGAGATAAGCGCATGGTATTTACTTCGCGCGCGTCAATTGCGCCAAGGTCAGCCGATAGTTCATTTAATCCTGGTTCGCCATCATGACCATAAAAGAAATCTCGTAACCAATCAACCCGCTTTGCTTGACCACCTGCAATTTTGTCTAGGTCTTCTTCCATGCTCGCGGTGAACTCATAATCAACTAACTTGGTAAAGTGATTTTCTAGTAAGCCAGTGACCGAAAAGGCAAGAAAAGTAGGTACTAGAGCGCGCCCACGCTTTGATACATAGCCACGATCTTGAATGGTTGCAATGATTGAGGCAAAGGTAGATGGGCGACCAATACCAAGTTCTTCTAATTTCTTAACTAGCGTTGGTTCGGTATAACGTGCTGGCGGTTTAGTCTCGTGGCCTTCGCAACTGTATTCATCAACTTTAACACTCTGTCCCAAACTCATCGCCGGCAAACGCTTATCTTCAGATTCTTCGCCTTCTTTTTCGTCGGCTAAATCGTCATAGGCTGCTAAGAATCCTGGAAAAGTAATTACTGAACCATTGGCACGGAAAATTGTTTCGCGACCATCGCTTGTTTGAGCGTCAAAGTCAACGCGCATCTGCATTTTCTTGGCATCGGCCATTTGTGACGCGACAGTACGTTTCCAAATCAAATCATAAAGTGCGAACTCATCGCGTGAAAGTTCTGGCGCCAACTCACCAGGTGTCTTAAAACTTTCACCAGCTGGGCGAATTG
>Ga0114978_10002088_pt1 | contig 16577 bp, 5 predicted proteins | sample S_140212_EF_Meta_FD_87027 | JGI IMG/M metagenome (GOLD analysis project Ga0114978, IMG submission 87027) | Freshwater microbial communities from Lake Simoncouche, Canada to study carbon cycling - S_140212_EF_MetaG | ecosystem: Environmental > Aquatic > Freshwater > Lake | place: Lake... | reverse complement strand
TTTTACATTTATACGCACGACACGGAAGAAACGCATTGGCGCGCAATAACGACAACGGATATGCAGCGTATGCTGGTGTATTTGTCGCAGCTGTTCTTGCGTGAGTTTCTGGTATGGCAAAAAGAGCACGCTGCGGAATTCCGGGAGAGCGAGGACAAAAAGGAAGAAGAAGTCGTGTATATGATTAAAATCAACGGACTGAAGGTAAGCACTGATAAACGGCAGCAGGAGATCAAAAAGTGGCTATTTCCGCTGATTAGCGAGACGGTCAGTAGGGTGCATATTGAATTTTAAATAAATATAAAAATATAAAGAAATTGCTTTAAATAATATTAACAATGCAGACACCGACAGCTCATACGCCAATTCACATTGCAAAAATATGCAGATATTCGTCATGCTTATTTTTGATTCCGGGCACGTTGAATGTTTTAACTGGATTTCCGATGAATGGGCTCGTATTGTATTTTTTGGTTTTGACGTCGCAAATGCACTGGCGTAATCCGGTAGAAGGATCACGGTTACAAAATTTAGATCGTGTAGCAATCGTCGCCAATGTAATAACTGCGGGAATAAATGTACAAAAACATTTGGCGCCAATATATTCATTGTATTACTGGGCCTCTATGACAATGGCGTATTTCGTGTTTGTTCATTCGAATTATATTTATTCTCAAAAAATAAGGAAGAACGTGTGCCATCAATACGCCGGCCAAATCGATGCACTGAATATTATCCAAAATTGTACGGACTACACTTTTACTCCGTCCAATACAGCTGCACGAGAAGAATCTCACTATACCTGCGTGTTAATTCATGCGATAGGTGTCCATTTTTTGTCTGCTCTCGTCGGAACCACACTGTGCGTCGTCAATACATTAAATAAAATTGATTAAGTTAAACGTAAGTGTATATTATTACATACCAAAGAAACATGCAAATCAAAGACGATATTATCTCCACCAAGATTACGCCAACATATTTGGCCCAATTAAACGCGCACGAACGCGACCAATATATCGAGTTCGACGAAGGGCCCCACATCTACACCGTCCATGGGCAACAGGGATACACGTCTGTTACCACGTTGAATCACGCGCACTTCTCCCATTTCGACGCAGACGCAATCATTGACAAGATGCTCAAGAACAAGCGCAAGCTGGCCGACCCCGCATACAAATACTACAAAATGACCCGCGAAGAAATAAAGACCATGTGGGACAATAACCGCGACCAAGCCGCGGGGGCGGGAACGCAGATGCACTACGACATTGAGTGCTATTTTAACAAAATGCCGGTGTCGAACGACAGCGTCGAGTTCCAGTGGTTCTTGCGGTTTGTTGCCGATTTTCCGGAGCTGAAGCCGTATCGCACGGAATGGATGGTGTATTACGAAGAGCTGAAATTGTCCGGGTCAATCGACATGATATTCGAGAATCCAGACGGCACGCTGCAAATCTACGACTGGAAACGCTGCAAAGAGATTAAATACGACCCAGAGTTCGGAAAGTATGCGCAGACGGCGTGCATATCGCATATTCCAGACACGAATTATTGGCATTATGTGTTGCAGCTGAACACGTATAAAAAAATCATCGAGGAGAAATACGGAAAGACAGTTACGGACATGTATTTAATCTGCTTGCATCCGGACAATCCGTACCAGACGTACGACCGCATACAAGTGCCGACGATTGCGCCGGAAATGGACGCGCTGTTTGGACTGAGACGGGAGCAGGTATCATTGATTTAAACATAATCGACTTAAACATAATGCAGACTATAAGGTAAGACAAATGAATATTTTTCGCGAGCTTATAAAATTCATTTATTGGATATCGTTATTGATATATGGAAGCACGGATAAGAAACAAAAGCACAAACAAATTGAGGCCCCGACACCAGTAAAAGACCCAGCTGACGTGTATTATACACAGGCATTGGGTCGGTTTCAAGATACGTACCGCAAATACACGCCAGCTGAAATGAACGCCAATATAGATGCGGCGTTTTACAATGTGTCGGAATTCAAGAAGGCGGTAGAGTTGCCGGACAATGAGTTGGAATTGGCGTGGCGCAGAAGACAGGTTAATTTACGCACGCCTCGCGGAAACGTTATTATGTATTACGACGCTTTCAAACTGGGATTCGCGTATTATAGCGATCATTTTATGCCGTATAAAATGCTGAACGCAATAGCCATGAAATACGTGGTCACGTACAGATGTCGCGATTTTTTCGTGGATGAGACTGTGCAGCCGGAGAATAAAAGTGCGCTGATAGACGTGCATATCAAGGAAAAACAAAAAACCAACACAAATAACAATGCAAATGCAAATACATTTGTGGTGCCCAAAGACGCACCGATGGCGAAACTGAAATCGCAAAGGTTGCCGCCGGTTAATCAAATCAAAAATCAGCCGACAACGAACCGGTTTATTAATTTGGGGGGGGTGCGCAATTATCGGCCGTTGATTAAACCGAAAAAGGTGAATCCGATGAATGGGTTTAAGAGTGATGCTATGCCAACGCCGGTCATGACGTATAAACAGTACAAACAGCAGGGGATTTCGCTCATGTAAATGTGGTATATAATAATAATATTTGTATAATTAAGAAATATTATTATTTTTGGGTTTGATTTTTGAGAAATTGCCGGAACCCGTTGCTGCGCTGAAGGTTGAATGAAGATCCGAGATGAGATTTTGCGATTTCGTATGCCTGGCGTTCTTTCTCCGAGAGAGAGAGAATGTACATGTCTAATAATTCATTAATTTCTTCCGGACTCATTATTTAAAGTGTTGATGTATTTTTATGTTCGTTCGTTGCCAAAATAAATATGCCCGATATTTATTTCAAATTTCTCAAGTTCCCCATACTTAGCACAGCCCGATAGGGGTTCTGCACACGGTCGTCTGTCTCTGCAGCGTATCATTCTCTACGCACCGGTTATTAATACGCAGAATATACTGCCCCTGGTCAATCGTCTTATACGCGGGCTTATTGTAGTTCAACATGTTAGGACACGCACTATTGTAATAACTAATTTTCGTTCGCGCCTCGCGCGGAATCTCCGGGTCATACTCGCACGCCGGCAAATCGTGGGACGCCTCGCTAATAACGCACTTAATTGTGCGTTTGGCCAGATTCTCCGTGCGGTCCGACGAATGGTTGAGATTGCGATTGCTGTCGGGTTTCACCGATGTTTGGGGGTGTCCGCGGCGTATCCACCGGTATTTGGTGGATAGCATACCGAAAGTACTGACCACGGAGGGAATGACTACAGTGGCGTCGTAATCTTTGCAATTGCACAAAGCATTGTTCTGTGGGATGGGCGTCGTTCTGCTCACGTTCGTTTGGCCCACATACGAATGGTTGCGGTGCGTTCCGTTCAAAGAAAACCCCTTCCCGTCGGAGTGCTTACTCATCACGCGATATGTTTCTTTTGTTTTACGTTTCATCGTTGCAATCGACATGGTATCTATCGTATATATTTGGCGCTGTCTTTTATATTCCGATCATATCCACGCTAATGGTTGCATTACCGCGATTGCGAGGATACACGACCCCCAGTTTCTCTCCCGAATTAACCGCCAAAGTATTGCGGCAAATCACGTGTCCATACTTCGCACTCGTTCCCAATCCCCATACGGTCGTCATCAATCCGCTCGCATTCGTTGCCGTAAATCCCGCGCTGGCCGACCCATAGACTATACCGCCCGCACCTCCCACGATCGTGTGTTTCCCGTTATGGCAAATAGCATATGCGTTAGTGAGTCCCGATGAAGTGGCGGCGGTCAAAGCATACGATGTGTTTGCCGCCGAATTGGTAACATATGAAATTGACCCGTTCTCTCCCGAAACGATAGTAATAGTTCCGTCTGTTGTTGCTCCTGTCAAATACGCATTCCCCGGGATGGCTGAATTACCAACAGGGATGTCGCTTGCGCCTAAAGTAAGTGAAAGTAGATCGAATGTCTCTCCCGAAATAGAAGATACAATAACTGCATTCTTACTCACCAAGGGGCGCATCCGCGTCGGGATTGTTCCTGGGAATAGAGAGTCCCAACTTTGCGCCAACGGGTCGGCAGAATAGGCTGCTCCTTCAGACCCATATGCAATCCATTTTTGACCAGTCCATGCAATGCCGGTCGCAGCCGTAGTAAATGGCATAGATACGGCCGCCCATGTGATGCCGTCAATGCTGGCTGCGGCTGCTGTGTTGCCCGATTTTTCTCCAACTGCGACAAACACGGTGCCGTTCCACGCAATGTCGAATGCTTCGGTGAATATATCTCCCGAAACAGATGACGAATTCCACTTTAATCCATCATAACTGTGCGCAATGCAGTTGGCTCCAGCGCCTACGGCGCACCATACAGTTCCGTTCCACGCCACCTGGTTGGCGCGTGTGCTGAACATGGCCGACCCTAGCCCGGTCCAATGGATGCCGTCGGGGGAATACGCGAGCGAATTGGGCCCCTCTCCCGCGGCAATAATTGGAGATTGTATAGTGGCCGTGCCGGTAGTGGATTTGTTCCACGCAAAATCGCGGATGACGCTGATGTCGCCGATAGAAGCATACGCAGACCAGGTAGAGTCGTCGATGCTGTATCGCGATTGTGTCCCGTTTGTGGATAAATAATATGTGCCATTAAGCATATGTTCGGGAGAGGCCGCTCCGCTAATCGTGGTCCATGCGAGGCCGTCGGAACTGGTGTAATGGTTGGAGTCGCAATAGACGGTCCAAAGACTGGTATCTTTATTGTGCTGGACCTGTAAAAGTGTGGTGGTAACGAAAGGCACTGTCACGGCGGTCCAGTTTTTCCCGTTGTCGGACCTTAAACAGACGACCGAGCCTGAAGCAAATCCGAGAGCCAGCCAAACGCCGCCAGCATATGCGACGGCGGTTCCGCTTGTCATAAGCGCGGTTCCAATCCCGGTCCAATGGATACCGTCCGGAGAGTACGCTAATGAATTAGTGCCCGCCCCAACAGCCACCGTGAGTCGATTATTGGTGGCGACGGATGCGGCACTGGTAGAAAACAGATATTTGCCGCGGCCAATCCACGTAATGCCGTTATCGCTGCTGGTGGCGACAGTATTTGACGAGCCGGTGCCTACCGCGACCCATAATTTGCCGGTCCAGCAAGCGGAATAGAATGACGACATGACGGAACCGCTGCCGATGGATTCGGCCCAGGTTTTCCCGCCGTCATGACTGTATGCGACAGCGGAACCGAGACAGAGGGTCGTATCGGTGGGAAACGAGATGGTGTGTGCGCTTTCTCTCCCGATTTCAATATCATGTACCTTGCCGGGTAAGTTGGTTTTGAGAAGCGAAAACGATTTGGCGTCGGAACTGCGCAACACGTATTTGTCTCCGGATCCAGTTGCAAAATCGCCGGCCATGATAAATTGGTTGCCGGTCCAGCGCACGACATACGGACTCGAGCTGGCAAACGGGTCGGTGGGGTAAGTGCGCGCCGTCCAGGATTCGCCGTCGTAGCTGACAAAGTATTTATTCTCTCCCGAAATCTCTTTTCGCAAAACCACCAAGAATTGCTCGCCGTCGGTATCGATGGCCATCGCGGACCGATAATCGAAGAAATATACCATGGACGCGTCGAAATTGGCAGAAGGCGCACTGTTTCCGACTAAATTGGTGGATAACACACGGATGCCGTAAGTTTGTCCGGGAGAGAGACCAGTAATGGTGATAGGGCTTACATTGGACGCGGCGCTAACGAACGTCTGCCCATTGATGGAATAGCTAACGTCGGTAATGCCCGATTCGACTGTAAAAGCTATGGAAGACGCACTGATATCGGTTTGTGAGGCGGAGATTATGGATGGAGCATCTGGAACTGACATTATAATATATTATATTATATTATATTGCAAATGTCCAATAAGAAAAAAGGTCGAAATTCATATTCCAGCGAATGAACGCACTCTATTGTCAAACGACAGCGAGAAGGTCGAATATCGCAAATCGTCGAAAAAGTCGGTATTAGATAAAGGGCCGAATTGTAATGGCCGCAATTTCCCGTGTCTGTACTATGGTGTAACGGTTGATAACGCGGAAGATTACCACAAACATATACGGTTAAAATCAATTAATCGAGGATTAAACTCGCGCGCAAATGTTGTCGCACATTTGCATAACATCGGGAAATACAAAAAATATATTCCGAAAGAACACCGTTTACAGGACTTAGCCACCGGGGAAATATACGATGTAGCATCATATCGTCCTCCTATAAAATCCAGACGCTCATCTACGCATAAGGGCGGAAGTAGAGGCACTCGACGAAAGTAAAAGTGCCGCATTTTTTGACATACATTCTATGTAAAAAAATCATATTGGTGGATTATTAATTATAGCGTCGTGGTCGAAGTCGCGGCCACTGGCGAGCTGCCATACCCATTACTTGCATACATATTTACGGTATATAGCGTAGCGCTACTAAGCCCGCTGATAACATACGGGCTGCTGGTAGGGTAATACACCGCCCCATCCGACAAGTATAGAGTGTATATGTTGCCCGCTACGGGATAGACAAACGCCACGCTAATGCTTGTGGAACCGGGTGTAGCGATAATCGACGTGAATGCCGGAAGCTGCGACACCTTCAATCCGGATTGAAGCGTCCAGGTAATGCCGTCGGCACTGGTGGATGAGATTGTGCCGGATGGATGAGCGCCAACCGCGATTGCAACTACTCCATTCCAAGATAATCCAATCACTCGGGAGAGACCGGTGCTTGTGCCGGTCCAGCTCACGCCGTCGTAACTGTACGCTGCCGAATAAGTGGGTCCGGAACCTCCTGCAATCCATATCTTGCCGGTCCAAATAACACGGCCGGTTTGAGTGAACGCGGTGTTTGTAAGTATATCACTACTGACCGATGTCCATTGTACCGCATCGAGACTGTTATATATTCCGCCAGAGCCGATACCGACATAAATGAGGCCGTTATATGCTACATGGGCGAGTGTTGCGCCGGAATCCGCCGCGGAAAACTGGGTGCCGTTATAACTGACCAGGATATCATTTGCATCTGTGCGCGCCACCACCCATTTGGTGCCGTCCCACATGATGGACGAAGCCGCACTCGCGCTAGTGTTTGTCATTGCCGACCACGTGGTTAAGTTGCCGGAGTTGGAAGTGCCGAAATTGGCGCCAGATTCCACGATGGCTTGATACGTGGTGTCGGAGTTGCGGCGGATTGCGAAATCGACGGCGATATCGGACGGAGCGGATATTTCAGCTGCAATGTTGTGGTCGCTGGTCAAAACGGATTTCACGGCCATTTTACTGGCCAATTGTCTGGATTTCGAGTTGGGATCATTGACGTTGAAAACGACGGGCACAATATCAACTGCCTGCCCGGCATATCCGACAATACCTGTAATGCCGGTTAAACCGGTAATGCCTCGAATGCCTCGAATGCCAGTAATGCCCGTAATGCCAGTAATGCCAGCATTTCCATGAGTTCCGGTGTATCCGGTGTATCCGGTTGGGCCAGCTGCCCCGGTGTCTCCTTGTGTTCCATCCGTTCCGTGTGGTCCTTGAGGCCCTGTCACGCCAGTATTTCCGTGGGTGCCGGTGAATCCGGTATCTCCCGAAAATCCATCGTCGCCCCATGATCCGGTGATTCCGGTTTCTCCGGTAACGCCGGTTTCTCCTGTAAATCCAGTGTATCCGGTAACCCCAGTGTATCCGGTTTCACCGGAATAGCCGGTTGTTCCAGTGAATCCAACGCCGCCATTATCCCCGAGTGAGCCTTGTGGGCCAAAATCGCCGGTGAGCCCAAAGTCGCCGACATCTCCAATTATTCCGTCAGACCCAGTAATGCCGTCAGAGCCAGTGTATCCTACATATGCCGGCATTTCGCCGGTAGGACCTACGTGACCGGTTGTTCCGGTGGGACCTACGTGACCGGTTGAACCGGTGTTCTCCATAGATCCGACATCTCCAACATCACCAGTGATGCCGGTGGTGCCGGTGGTGCCGGTTTCTCCCAAATACTCAGAGTCGAACCCCGCATTACCTCGCAATCCATCTGACCCAACGAGGCCGGTAATGCCGGTATCGCCGGTGTGGCCAGTAACATTGAGTGTCTGGCCGATTATACCCGTAATGCCGGTCGAACCGGCGGAACCACTCATTCCAGTGCTGCCAGTAATGCCCGATGTTCCGGTAGGTCCAGTTGAACCCGCACCTCCTGCGACAATTCCGGCATTTCCAATACATCCGTCACTACCGGTAATGCCGGTTAAACCGGTTGTGCCGGAATTCCCGGTAATGCCAGAAGCTCCCGTAAAACCGGTAAATCCAGTCATGCCGGTGGCGAATCTACCGGTGGCGCCGGTGTATCCGGTAGGCCCGGGCATACCAGTTACTCCAAAGTATTTGGGACTGTTGTCGAACGTATTGCTGTAGATTTGCTGGATGGTAGAGCCACTGACATAGTCGTCAATTACCATGAGTCCAGTCATGTGGCCTTGGAAATTATTAGTACCCGGTGTTGGGAGCTGACCGAAATATATGTATTTGGCGGGACCCCACGAGCTGAACCCGGTGTCACTGTATGTTTGAACACCATTAGTGTAGATAGTGACAATACCTTGATTAGTTTGAGAGATAGAATGAACCATAGCTATATGTGTCCATTGATTGACCGGCATATTTACGGTGGAAGTGGCTTTGGCATAGCCGTAATTGAATTGCGTTCTGCCCTTCGAATCGGTAGTACGGCGGAAAGAGGAAAATGTGTCATTGGTAGCATTCATAATAAGATGCAGCCATCCATTATCCGAATTGTTTAACGGATACACCCAATAACAAATAGTAATGTATTTACGTTCAGTCATGAGATTCCAACTGGTATTAAATGTATATCTCAATATCTTGCCATTAGTTCCAGTCCCAACAGGATTGAAATTGAAATAGCCGCCAGTATATCCAGCTGGTGGAGACGGCATGAAGTTCGCAATTGTGACTCCGTTAAGTGCATCGATATTATTGAGCGTGGTCGTTTGCAAATAGTTGAGCGTTTTTGAGGCAATTAAATCACCCGGAATGGCCGGTGCATTTACAATGAACGGCAATCCGCTATCGTAGCCGTCGCCATTATACCCCGTGTAACAAATATTAATATCACCCGTCGGGCCAGTTACACCCGTGTGTCCGGTAAGACCCTTGTTTCCCACACACCCGGTATATCCAGTAAACCCTGTCGCGCCAGTCAAAACAATATATGTACCTCGGTCGCCCTCGTTACCGGTGATACCCGTAATGCCGGTTGGTCCTGTAAAATCATTAAACTCACCTGTTACACCAGTTTCGCCGGACATGCCTGTACGGCCTGTCCTACCAGTTGGACCAGTTACGCCGGTTTCGCCGGACATGCCTGTATGGCCTGTCCTACCAGTTGGACCAGTTTCGGCCGTATATCCGGTGTAACCAGTGTAACCAGTGAGTCCGGTTATACCAACAGCCCCGGTCGGACCAGTTGCGCCAGTGATATCGCGCGCTGATCCGGTGCAACCAGTTGCACCCGTGCGGCCGGTTACACCAGTATAACCGGTATATCCCGTCTCACCGGTCAATCCGGTCAGACCATTTGACCCGGTAATGCCGGTTGGACCTTCTTCCGCCGTCATTCCCGTCTCTCCGGTCTGGCCAGTTATTCCAGTGTGTCCTGTCACACCAGTGCCCCCTTCTTCTGCCGTCATTCCAGTTTCGCCAGTCTGACCTGTTGCGCCAGTAACGCCTGTAATACCAGTAGTACCTGTTTCTCCCGTAATATCGATAACGGCAGAACCAACACACCCAGTCGTGCCTGTAACACCCGTTTCACCGGTTTCGCCTGTCATGCCTGTCATACCAGTAATACCTGTCATACCGGTAATTCCAGTAATGCCGGAGGATCCAGTCATACCAGTTTCACCAGTCATACCGGTTTGTCCAGTCATACCCGAAGTTCCCGTCATACCGGTTTCACCGGTCATGCCCGTCTCGCCAGTATAACCGGTGCGACCGGTTTGACCGGTTTGACCAGTTTGTCCAGTCTCGCCGGTTTCGCCGGTGATGCCCGTAGTGCCGCTGGTTCCGGTCACGCCGGAATGGCCCGTGATGCCAGTTTGTCCAGTCACACCAGTGACTCCAGTAACACCAGTTTCGCTAGTAACACCAGTTTCGCCCGTCATACCGGAAGAACCCGTGGTGCCCGTAACACCGGTAGTGCCTGTCATGCCGGTCTCACCTGTCATGCCGGTCTCGCCTGTCATGCCAGTTTGTCCGGTCATTCCAGTTTGGCCAGTCATACCGGTTTCACCAGTTTCACCCGTCATTCCAGTTTGGCCGGTCATACCGGTTTGACCAGTCATACCAGAAGACCCAGTCATGCCGGTTTCACCAGTATAACCAGTCTGACCAGTAACACTAGTCATACCAGTTTCGCCTGTCATACCTGTTTCGCCAGTAGAACCAGTCTGCCCAGTAACACCTGTCATTCCCGAAGAACCAGTCGTGCCAGTTTCACCAGTAGAACCAGTCTGCCCAGTAACACCAGTCATGCCGGAAGAACCAGTCACGCCAGTTTCACCAGTCATACCCGAAGACCCAGTCACGCCTGTCATACCCGAAGATCCGGTCACGCCGGTCATACCTGAAGATCCAGTCGCTCCAGTCGCGCCAGTCATACCTGAAGATCCAGTCACGCCGGTTTCACCGGTCATACCAGTGTGTCCAGTCATACCGGAAGATCCAGTCATACCCGATTGTCCAGTCATACCGGAAGATCCAGTCATACCCGTTTCACCGGTCATGCCGGTTTGTCCAGTCATACCGGTTTGTCCAGTCATACCCGTTTCACCAGTCATACCGGTTTGTCCAGTCATACCTGTCTCGCCAGTAGCACCAGTTTGTCCGGTCATACCGGAAGAACCAGTATGCCCAGTAATGCCGGTAGCACCTGTCTCACCAGTCATACCAGTTTGTCCAGTCATACCGGGTTGTCCAGTCATACCAGTTTGTCCAGTCATACCCGAAGACCCCGTTTCGCCAGTTTCACATGTCATACCAGTGTGGCCAGTCACGCCGGTTTCGCCAGTGCGGCCAGTCACACCGGTTTCACCGGTATGTCCAGTTGAGCCAGTGTGGCCCGTAACACCAGTTTCACCAGTTGCGCCAGTTTCACCGGTGGCACCAGTTTCGCCTGTCATACCGGTGTCACCAGTCATACCGGTAACACTAGTGAGTCCAGTCATCCCGGTTTCACCGGTAACACCAGTTTCGCCTGTCATACCGGTTTCACCAGTAACACCAGTGCGTCCAGTTTCGCCCGTCATACCAGAAGCTCCAGTGCGTCCAGTTTCACCACTCATACCTGAAGATCCAGTCATACCAGTTTCGCCAGTAACACCTGTTTGTCCAGTCATACCAGATTGTCCAGTTATGCCGGTGTCACCAGTCATACCAGTTTCACCAGTAACACCGGTTTCACCGGTATGTCCAGCCATGCCGGTATGTCCCGTCATACCAGTTTCACCGGTCATACCAGTTTCACCAGTGTATCCAGTCTGGCCACTCATGCCGGTTTCGCCGGTGTTACCCGAAGACCCAGTCATGCCAGTATGGCCAGTCATGCCAGTGTGGCCAGTCATACCGGTTTCACCAGTAACACCAGTCGTGCCCGAAGACCCAGTCACGCCAGTTTCACCGGTGTGTCCAGTTTCACCAGTAATACCCGATGCACCACTTGCGCCAGTCATACCGGTTTCGCCCGTGTATCCGGTGTTGCCATAAGATCCTAAGAACCCCCCATTACCGACATTGCCTGTATTGCCGGTCATGCCAGTAGCACCAGTAACACCAGTTTCACCCGTCACACCAGTTTGTCCGGTCATACCAGTTTCGCCCGTGATTCCAGTTTGGCCAGTCATACCGAACGACCCGGTCACACCAGTTTCGCCTGTGATACCAGTTTCGCCTGTGATGCCAGTTTCGCCTGTGATGCCAGTTTCGCCTGTGATGCCAGTCTGTCCAGTTGCACCAGTAACACCGGTCATACCAGTTTCGCCAGTAACACCGGTCATACCAGTTTGCCCAGTGATGCCAGTTTGGCCAGTCATACCAGTTTGGCCAGTAACACCAATTTCGCCGGTGATTCCAGTTTCGCCAGTCATACCAGTTTCGCCAGTAACACCAGTTTCGCCAGTAACACCAGTCTCGCCAGTCATACCAGTTTCGCCAGTCATACCAGTTTCGCCAGTCATACCAGTTTCGCCAGTCACACCAGTTTCGCCAGTAACACCAGTTTGTCCAGTCATACCAGTTTGCCCGGTAATGCCAGTTTGTCCAGTTATACCGAAAGACCCAGTCATACCAGTCTCGCCGGTGATGCCAGTTTGTCCAGTCATACCAGTCTCGCCTGTGATGCCAGTTTCGCCGGTCATGCCAGTTTGTCCAGTCATGCCAGTTTCACCTGTAATGCCGGTCACTCCGGTAACGCCTGTTTCTCCGGTCATACCGGTCACTCCGGTAACGCCTGTTTCTCCGGTCATACCGGTCACTCCGGTAACGCCTGTTTCTCCGGTCATACCGGTCACACCAGTTTCACCTGTCACACCAGTATGTCCAGTCACTCCTGTCTGACCACTCATACCGGTTTCACCAGTCATACCTGAAGATCCAGTCATGCCGGTTTCACCAGTCATGCCGGTTTCACCAGTCACTCCTGTCTGACCAGTCATGCCGGTTTCACCTGTCATACCTGAAGATCCAGTCATGCCGGAAGATCCAGTCATACCTGAAGATCCAGTCATGCCGGTAATTCCAGTTTCGCCTGTAATGCCAGTTTCACCGGTAATTCCAGTTTCGCCTGTAATGCCAGTTTCACCGGTAATGCCAGTGTGGCCAGATATGCCTGTGTGGCCAGAGATACCGGTAATGCCCGTTTCACCAGTGTATCCGGTTTTGCCGTGAGATCCTGAGAACCCCGTATTACCGACATTGCCTGTATTGCCGGTCATACCAGTTGCGCCGGTCATGCCGGTAGAACCGGTTTCGCCAGTCATACCAGTAACACCGGTCTGTCCAGTGATGCCGGTAGCACCGGTTTGTCCAGAAATACCAGTCATTCCAGTTTGTCCGGCAATGCCAGTAATGCCGGTTTCACCAGTCATACTGGAAGATCCAGTCATACCGGAAGATCCAGTCATACCGGTTTCACCAGTCTGTCCAGTCATTCCAGTTTGTCCGGTTTCACCGGTCGCACCGATTTCACCAGTCATACCGGGTTCACCAGTCATACCAGTTTCACCAGTCATACCAGTTTGCCCGGTCTGGCCAGTCTGTCCAGTCACACCGGTTTGTCCGGTGATACCAGATTGTCCGGTGATGCCAGTTTGTCCAGTTGCGCCTGTCTGGCCGGTCTGGCCAGTATTTCCGGTGGTTCCAGATTGACCGGTAATGCCAGTTTGTCCGGTGATACCAGTATTTCCAGTATTTCCGGTAGTCCCGGTTTGGCCTGTGATACCAGTAACTCCGGTGGTTCCCGTTTGGCCGGTGATGCCAGTTTGGCCCGTTTGTGCAGTTCTTCCGGTTTGGCCAGTGATGCCTGTTTCTCCGGTAGTTGCGGTAATGCCGGTAATTCCAGTGATACCAGTTTGGCCGGTTACACCAGTGAGTCCGGTGGTGCCAGTAGTACCGGTACTCCCGGTAATTCCCGTCCTACCTGTCCTACCAGTTTGGCCAGTTGCACCAGTGTAACCAGTTCGTCCGGTTCTACCGTCATCGCCATAAATACCTATTATGCCAGTAGTTCCAGTATTTCCAGTAGTTCCAGTTCCGCCAGTTCTGCCAGTTCTGCCTGTGTAACCAGTTATACCGGTAATTCCAGTAATGCCAGTCATACCTGTCGTGCCGGTTTTACCGTCTTGCCCAGTAGCACCAGTAATTCCCGAAATACCAGAAATACCAGTAAATCCGATCAGACCAGTCATGTCGGTAGCACCAGTAATTCCCGAAATACCTGAAAGTCCAGTAGATCCGGTCCGACCAGTCGCGCCAGTAGCACCAGTAATTCCCGAAATGCCAGAAATACCGGTCGTGCCGGTCAGACCAGTCATACCTGTAGCACCAGTAATTCCCGAAATACCTGAAGTTCCGGTCGTGCCGGTCCGACCAGTCGCGCCAGTAGCACCACTAATTCCCGAAATACCTGAAGTTCCGGTCGTGCCGGTCAGACCAGTCATTCCAGTTTGGCCAGTGATTCCGGTCTCGCCAGAAGAACCAGTCATACCAGACGACCCAGTCGTACCAGAAGACCCTGTGATACCGGTTTGTCCGGAAATACCTGTCTCGCCTGTCATACCAGAAGATCCAGTTATACTAGTCATGCCGGTTTCACCAGTCATACCGGTTTCGCCAGTTTGTCCGGCAATTCCGGTCATGCCGGAAGACCCGCTTTCACCAGTTTGGCCAGTTTCACCGGTTTGGCCAGTTTCGCCTGTGTAACCAGTAACCCCAGTTTGGCCAGTTTCACCAGTCATACCAGTGTGTCCAGTCACACCAGTTTCACCAGTCATACCAGTTTCGCCAGTTTCGCCAGTTTCGCCAGTTTCACCGGTCATACCAGTTTTCCCAGTAACACCAGTCATACCAGTTTGGCCAGTTTCACCATTTTCGCCGGTCACACCAGTGTGACCAGTCATACCGGTTTCACCAGTCATACCAGTAATGCCAGTGTGTCCGGTCTCGCCAGTTTGGCCAGTCATACCAGTTGTACCAGTGACACCGGTAACACCGAATTCGCCAGCAATACCAGTATTACCAGTTTGGCCCGTTTCACCGGTTTCACCCGTCATACCTGTTTGGCCGGTTTCTCCAGTTTCACCGGTATAACCAGTGTAACCTAATCCACCAATATACCCGGAATCACCAGGCAATCCGATTTCGCCGGTAGGACCCATATATCCGGTTTCACCTGTTTGTCCGGTTTCACCTGTGACACCAGTTTCACCAGTGACACCAGTGACACCAGTTTCGCCAGTTTCGCCAGTTTCGCCAGTTTCGCCAGTTTCGCCAGTATAACCAGTTACTCCGGTTTGTCCTGTTTCACCAGTTTCGCCAATGTGTCCAGTAACACCGGTGTATCCAGTCATACCGGTTTCACCAGTTTCGCCAGTCACTCCAGTCTGTCCGTTTTCACCAGTATCGCCGGTCATGCCAGAAGACCCAGTCATGCCCGTATCGCCGGTAATGCCAATATCACCAGTTTGTCCAGTCATGCCCGTATCGCCGGTAATGCCGGTAATGCCGATTAGTCCTGAAAATCCGGTCATGCCCGTCATTCCTGAAAATCCGGTCATGCCGGTAGAACCAGTCATACCCTCATCCATATATCCGGTGTATCCCGTGGGACCAGAGTTACCGGTTGTTCCGGTGATACCAGATTGTCCGGTGATACCAGTAGCACCAGTGCAGCCGGATTGGCCAGTGATGTCGGATTGGCCGGTGATGCCGGAAATGCCAGTAGCGCCGGTAGGGCCGATAATGCCAGTTTGGCCGGTAATGCCAGTTTGACCAGTTAATCCGGTATGTCCGGTAATTCCAGTTTGACCGCTGGATCCAGTAATATCAGATGAAATGCCGATTATACCGATACTTCCGGTGGTGCCGGTATAACCGGTGATACCGCTATTACCAGTTACGGTGGGATCCATGGTACGCACACCGTCGTAGCCAGTGTTTCCGGTGTTTCCGGTGCATCCGGTTATTCCTGTAATACCTCTTTCGCCGTCAGGCCCATCTGCGCCGGGAATAACATACACGTCTGAACTGTCGAGGGTATATGTGATAGCGTCCGAAAGTTGGAAAATAATACTACCCGTTTCATCGGCTTTGAGTTTCAACAGAGGAACTGTTTCGTTGTTTGCGACTGAGATGATAATGTTATTATCGACAGTTCGGATGAGCAATTCACTTGTGCTGAACTGAGGATAATTGCCGAGGATGATGGACGCGCGGATGCGGAAAAATAGATTGTAATATGTGGGCGTGGATTTTGCCGCCATGAATGCTCGGTATCTCATTGCCGGGCTCGGGTTCATCATGGCGCTCTGTAGATTCATTAAGGACCGCGCGGATTCTGAAAAGAGAAAATCGACGATGCTCATGTCTGTGAGAGCGATGCCAGTCAGGGCAAATACTGCGTTATAAATAGCATCACGATCGACTTGATTTAACACATAGTTGCCGAATTCGTCCAGAGTGGGGTTTGTGACGCTGGTGACATTGAAATCCATAATCAACGTAATGATGGATTCGGGAATGTACAACGATTGTGGGGACAAATTGGTTAAACGGAAAACCAAAGGCACATACACATCGCGCTGTATATATTCGGCAGTAACCGTAGTTACCTGTTTATAATATCCATCTTCGTAATCTCCCGAAAATGACATAGAATTGGATATACCAGCAGGTGTAATGGTAACATTATTAAACGAGCAGTCAAACTGTCTGATGCGAATAAATAGTGTTATCTTGACACCGTATGGGA